>Ga0105099_10001470_pt1 | contig 14732 bp, 13 predicted proteins | sample PPLLak3cmMay2015_2_FD_79138 | JGI IMG/M metagenome (GOLD analysis project Ga0105099, IMG submission 79138) | Freshwater sediment microbial communities from Prairie Pothole Lake near Jamestown, North Dakota, USA - PPLs Lake P8 Core (1) Depth... | ecosystem: Environmental > Aquatic > Freshwater >... | reverse complement strand
TATTTTCATGCCAGGCCTGCCAGAAGTTCTTGATACAAAGCGGTATAGACCCGTGCCATTCTCCGGTTTGAATACTCTGCTTCAACCTTCCGTTTGCCGCAAAGCGCCATTTCCCGAGCTGCGGCAGGATGATCCATCATATACCTGATTTTGTCAGCCAGTGTGCGGCTGTCACCGACGGTGAAGAGGAGTCCGGTTTCCCCATGGGAAACAAGATTCCTGTTGCCAGGAATATCCGACGCCACAACCGGTAGCGACGCAGCCATGGCCTCCATGATACAGCGGGGGATACCTTCTGAAAGTGAGGGCAAAACAAACACATCAAACTCCTTCAAGAAGGCAACGGCATCTTCCCTGAAACCAAGAAACTCAATGTGCTCACGAATTCCAAGCTGTTGGGCCTGATTCTCCAGATTCTCACGTTCAGGGCCATCACCGACAATCATTAATCTGACCTTGGGTTTGTCAGCAGTCAGCATATGAAAAGAAGCCAGTAAAGTTTCGAGATTTTTTAACGTAACCAACCTGCCGATATATCCAATCACAAAATATTCGGTCTGAGACCTGTTCGTCGACAAAGCTGCCCGAACTTCATCAATATCAACTCCATTAAGGACAAGCCTCAGCTTCGTGGCGTCGACCGAAGACTTGAGCCCCGCTATCAATTCAATGGAAAGTGGACATACCAGATCCATAAATCTGAAAAGAACGCGGTCCAACTTCTCATACAGCTGCAGCTTTCTGTTCTTTTCAACACTCCAGCCATGCGGAGTAGTCATTACCGCACACCCGGCCAACCGGCCCGCTAAATATCCGAAAAAATCAGATTTAAAACCATGACCGTGTATTATGCTGACATGCTGCTCGCGTGCCCAGCGTGCCATGCGGATTGCCGAAAGCGGATTGAACCTGCCACCAGTATAGAAATCCATGGCGGTCAAACCGCGCCGGCGTGCAGCGACAACAACTTCGGAAACCTCATTTTCGTTATCAACGAGGTTGATCAGGGTCGATTGGATACTATCGGGGTCAAGTGCGCGCATCAGTGCCAGAATCCAGCGCTCCGCGCCATAGAGGCCGGTACTGCCAATCAGATGCAGCACATGAATTTTCCGTTTGTCAGGGCTCAAATTGTATTCTCCTGCGCACAGCCATCTTCCGGCAAACGGCTTCTCAGCACTTTTGCCGGATTGCCCCCGACGATACTGAAGGGCGGGACATCTTTCGTGACGACACTCCCAGCTGCGACGATACTCTTCCGCCCGACATGGGCCATGACCACCGAACTGTTGCCCAACCAGCAGTCTTCGCCTATCACAATTTTTTCAAACGTACCCCCCTGCTCATGCATGGGTATGTCCAAGCGGTCAAAAAAGTGCTGATTTTTCCCGCTGATGATATCCACATTGCTGCCCAACAGAACATCATCCTCAATGCGGCACAGGCCAATACTGCAATTAGCCCCGATATAGACCCGTCGCCCCAGTTCCGAAGCACGCTGGCTGAATCGAGTCCCAAATTCAATGCAGCAGTCATCCGAACATTGAGCTAATGTGAGTCGATAAAACTGCTGGCGGAGATAGTTGCCCGGGACGCCGGGGAACAGACTTAATAACTGGGAGCAACCCTGGAACGGTTGGTCGGACTTCACGATGTATTCGCTTGCAATAAGCAGTGAATACAAGGGAAGAACCATAACAAAAGAAAGTCCCTGTAATAGTTTTTTAAGAAATTGTCTCATTGTCTGCAGTTTTCATATCCAGCTGAAATATTGAATGAATTAGAACATATCTATCGCCCAGTATTTACCTGAAACACATGAATGATAGGTCTATTTTGATCTGTTTGAACTTGCACTAAATATAGCCTCTTATTGATTTCATCATAAGACGCTGCGCCACTGGATATTGAATACCCTTGTTGAGTTGTCGGAAAATCAAACTGCCAGGTAGCATAAGGTTTTATATGCCAAGGTTTATAGGTCTCGGTTGACGAAGATAATACTCCATCAACGAGGTTCTGTGATGGATTATCAACAATTCTTTCACCAGTCTTGACCCTTACCAAATCATAGGCATCGTACGCCCACGCGTAATCAACGTAAGGATAAGCGTGTCCACCTTTTGTCAGATTGACTGGGTCGTAACAACACTGATTACTTGTATCAGTCATAACACTCCCCATGCATGTGTTTTTAGGAGCGGGATAATCATGTCTGTTTCCATGCTCGGACGGAATATTTGTACCTTGGCCATAACATGCAGTTCCCAGCCCCTGCCTGCCGGTGAAGATAATGCTTCTTGTACCTGAAGGAAAAAACACTCCGGAAAGGGACGATCCTTTGTTATAGAGGGTTTTCGAACTATGATAATTCCCGATAGTCTGATGACCTGGTGGATAGTACAACAGTGCTGTAGCAGGTACCGGTTCCATGATTCCAAACAAGTCAGGATCAAACGCAAATGCTGCCGGACCTGCTGATGTTCTGGACAAAATGGAAATAGCACTCATTCCGGTCAACAGCTTACCCCCCAGATACTGTTGCCAAGCCTCCGGGATTACAGCCATATATCCCGCGACAAAGCCAGCTTGGGGAACAGGCGCCGGTTTAGTTCCGACTTCAAACATGCCTGCAAAATCATTTTTTTTCGATAGATTCATTCCTGATATAAAATGTGATTTAACAGCTTGAAAACCAGCATCGTAATACGCAAAAGAAGAACCTATGAGCTTGTCTCCGTAGATAACCAGGCCTCCAATTTTGACAGTATCATCAGTGATTTCAGCACGATCGACTTTAAGCCGGCATCGATTACCCTCAGTTATATCTCCAAGATTTTGTAAAACACGAGCCGTATTCATTACAGCACAGTTTGCGGTTTTGATTGGTGCAGGTATGCTAATTTCGGCTACCTGTTGATTGTGGTCATGACCTACAATAAACAAAGATTTATTTGTTTTGTTGTAAGCAATAACAGCACCGCCATAAGCTAATCCCTGATATTTTGGACCGCCCATATCTTCCGTGGGTACACGAAAAGCCCCAAGGTAGACAAAGTCAGTCGATAGAAGTAACTTGCCGGAGTCATGTGGGTATTTCTTTGGTTGGGAGTGTGCGGCCACAGAGCTACCAAAAACGTAATAAATGACAACAAACAAAACCACACATATTTTTATGATCGCATTGGGTCCATTAGTTTGAGTCATTTTCAAGAGTTCCCAGAGTGCTTTTATGACATATGGTCATAAGTGAATTATTAATAACAAGAAGATATAAGAATATTTCATACATGTTGAGGCTCAAAAAAAGCGAACACGCAATTAAACCTGCAAAAGATACGGAACTTGCGTTGTTGAGTTTGCTGATTAATTGGGTTATTTGGTTGGCATGGCAATTCTTAAGCCATGCACCGATGTTCTTTGAATTAAAGAAAAAAATGCCAACAACCACAAGATATCCAAGCCCTGCTGCGACACCAGACTCCGCAACAAACTGAACAAACGTATTATGAGCTACCATGTTTCTACTATCGATGTATTTAGGTAGAGCGGTTATAAACGAACCTAGTCCAACGCCGGTAAAGGGATGTGCCATAACCATATTGAAGCCGCCTTTCCAGGCGGTTAATCGATCTTCCGCAGAACGCTCCCCTTCAAAATCTGAAATGTATTGGCTGCGTTGCTTCATAGTATCGCCGCCCTGCCACTGGAAAGCTACAAAAAGCGTTATAAGCATTACCGGCACGAGAAGGTATTTTTTACTTTTTATCGCAATCAAAACTGTTATTACACCTAGACCCAATAAGCCACCTCGTGATCCCGTAAGAAAAACCGCATGCCAACCTAGAATCACAACAAATAACATGAAATATTTCAGCCAACGCTGTTGAAGCTCAATTCCATAGTAATATAGAAATGGAATACCGGTAACGAAAAGCATTGCAAGAGCGTTTTCATCACCATAAATTGCGCCACCTAATACATCGCGCGGTCCAGTCAAACGTCCTTGATTAAACTGGTGCCAATTCTGGATAAAATATTGGTTGTTTGCCCAATAGATCATATAGAGTGTTGCTGCCACAAAAACATACCCCAAGTATCTGAGGATTTTAAGATCATTTGCAATTAAAACAGCCAAAAAGTAAAAACCAAACATGTTGTTCGTCATTGAAAAAAGCTGGTCAGGCCGCAAACCCGTTGAAGTAAATTGATCAACATACGGTCCAAAAAAATAGGAAATATCTATGCTCAGCCAGAGAATGAATAGCCATAAGTTAAGGTGCGTTTTCAAAAATGAATAATCCAATTCTTTAATTATTAATTTGAAAACCGCCCCGACTATAGTACAAATTGCTATGAAGAATGAGACTCTTAGCCCCTCAAAATCCCACCACCAAATATATTGCGGACCAAGAATTGCCAAGAGATAATACGCGACGATACCCAGCCATGGTCGAAGAACAGCATAACAACATGTTCCAAAAATTATGATTGCAAGAAGTAATTTACCCACAAAAATCCTTTAGCTTAATTTGGCTGGAAATTGCAGCGGACACATTACGGGTATTAGTTACCATGACACATAACGTGAAACAGCATTCTTGATAAACTGCAATTCCTCACGATCAATAATAAAAATGTGCCGGATGCGATACTTCGTCTCTTGAAGAAAGAAAAACATGCATAACAACGACATACAAACATATGAGATACTCGATGCTAACGCGGCTCCAGAGGCCCCCATGCGTGGGATCAGAAAGACATTGGCGACAATATTAACAACAAGGGCTACAGCTGAAGAAATAGTCCCAAAACCCGGCTTTCCCCGTGCCGACAGATCAATAGCTAATAGTTTAAAAATCGGGAATAAACAAATTCCCGGTAACAGCCACAGGAAAGGCATGAACGACGGCAAATAGTCAGCGCCATAGAGAAAACGTATAAATAGCTTTCCAAATAAAAAACCACCAATGGCAAGGATACAGAGAAAAATCATCGACCACCGCACCGTGCGCAAAGTGATTTGCGAACGGTCAATTGCCTCCGAGGCAGCAATTCCGCTAAAAAGAGGCGCAACAGCAGCATTCGGCACCATCCACATTAATTCTGCCATACCCACCGCAAGAGAATAATACCCTACGGAAGTCGCATCGGTAAAATGCTTGAGAAAAAGAATGTCAATACGGTAGTTAAGAAAATTAATGAGAAGAAGTGCCTGCGATTTAACACCATACGAGATGCTGTTTCGCATCAGACTACTTGTCCAGAAACGAGAGAGGGGCAGATCATCCCGGAGGACATATAACAGCACTGCCAATTGGGCTAGAGCAGCCAGCCAGAAGGAACCCATCATCCCATTAAGGCCAAAGTTACAAACCAGAAGCAGCAGAACTATCGAAACAAAATTGGTTAGAGAACTGGCAATACCTCCTGCATTCATTGCATTGATACGGCCATAACCAACCACTATTCGAGTAAGATAGTTCGCATAAATTGATAGCACCGCCAACAGCGCTGCAAAAAAAATGAGCTCTTGAGGGATGCCTGTCCATACCTTGCGGTGTAAGGGCATGGTGAGATAAAAAACACCAATTGCTAGTCCACCTAACAGTACAGAGCTAAAAAGAGCGCAGGAGAGTATATGGCGGGAAGGATAATGTTGCTTGGCAATATGGAAAGAAAAGGCAGAGCCGAGCCCCAAACTCCCTCCCATGAAGAGAAACTCAGTAATTGTAGTAAGAAGAGCAGCTTGCCCTTTCAGTTCAGGGCCGAGGACGCGAGCAGCAATGATCCCGGAGGCCATTCCAACTACCATTAACCCAACACTTGTCGCAAATGTTGAGATTGATTTTTTCAAAAAAGTCATAGCGGCTCAATACATCTAAAAGTTCAATGCAATGTCTGTTTGGATTAATGTGGCAGAATAATTTTGGCAGGAACTCCAACTGCGACGCAACCAGCAGGAATATCCTTCAACACAACTGCATTTGCACCGACTGTGGCACCTGCCCCAATATGGACGTATCCCAATATTTTAGCACCGGTATATATAATCACTTCATCTCCAACTATTGGATAACGTTTATTCACTGATGTACCAATGCCACGCGAACTAGCCCCTAGCGTTACACCATTATAAATAGTTACATTATTTCCGATTATTACGCCTTCCCCAATAACCAGGTTTTGGGTATGAGCGACAAATAACCTCTCACCTATTGTTGCGCCTAAATGACATTCAAACCCTGTTAAAAATTCATTCAGCCTCTTTATCAGTGGAGATAGACGCCAAAGCCCCCTTTTCTGGTAAAAAAACTGAGAAAGCCGCATAAGAATAACGGCTAATACGCGTGACTCGCTAAAACTTAACAGAAAGGCACCCCATGGTGTAATGTTTGGCAGATATCCTCGAAAATCAATACAAAAACAATCTCTAAAAGTTTTACATACCATAGGAGTTCCCGTCTTAGATAGTATGAGCTGGAACCACCTGACAATCAGGGGTTACATAGCGAACTTCACATCTCAACCAGTATCCAGTATGGAAATTGACTTTAGTTCGCACTGTACGAATAATCTGAAGAACATCTGCGGATGTAGCACTGCCAAGATTAACAATAAAATTAGCATGTATATTAGGAATCATGGCGTCACCAATGCGAAACCCTTTCAAGCAGCATTCTTCAATCACCTTCCCTGGCGGACCAATGGTATCATACATAGCCGGGTCGCTGATAAAGACAGAACCACAGTTTGGCTGCTTAAGCGGAAACTTCGCCCTTCGTGAACGCAGTATCTGCAGCATCTCCCTCTTGACAGTATGCGGATCACGTAAGGTACAACGAAGTCGGGCCGCAACGATTATCACATCAGCTTTCTGCAAGGCTGACTCGCGGTAGGCAAATCTACAGGCATCCTGGTTATATTCAACAAGTTCACCTTTTTGATTTACAGCTTTTACTTGCTCAACGTTACTACCGATTCCCTTTTGCATGCTGCCGCCATTCATAAGGATCAGCCCACCAAGAGTTCCAGGGATGCCAATGGTGTGCTCTAGGCCACTCAATCCATATCTCCCGGAAATTCGTATCAATCGGGGAACAAATACTCCTGCCTCGGCGTCAATGAACCCATCAGAAACTGAAAAACGGGAGAGCGCTCGACCTATTTTAATTACAACGCCATGTACGCCTTTATCATCGAACAAAAGATTGCTTCCGTCGCCGATGATTACGTGGGGTATTCCAAAGTCACGAAGTGCCCGCCTCAAAGTCTGAACTTGCAGGATACTCCCAGGCTCAACCAGCAGGTCGGCAGACCCTCCAATTCGCCATCGAGAATGATCTCGCAAGGGAGCATTGAATTTTATTCTCCCTATATCAAGAAGTGCAAACTCACGTAACGCCTTATGCATACGAGACATCACCACCTAGCTGCTGCATTTTTTTAATGAACATATTATAGCCACGTTCCACCTGCCAAGCATCATGAATCAGTGTTTCTCCGCCATCCGTGCCTAATCCTGCCAAAGTAAGTGCTATCCCTGCGCGCAGATCAAGTGCCCGTACATTCGCCCCATGGAGCACGCTGCCACCGTCAATACGAAGGAGATTACCTTCAACTTTATAACTAACTCCCATTTTCGCCAATTCCTCTGCATAACCGTACCTTCCGGGGAAACGTAAGTCGACAATCACGCTCTGACCTTTTGCAAAAGCACCGTAAACTGCGAGAAGAGGTTGCATGTCCGAGTTTATGCCAGGATAGGGTCCCGTGCTAATTTCAAGAGGGTAACACCGACCCCCGCGAACAATGAGGCTTCCTTCGCCACGGAAAAAACGAGCACCACTTTCTCGCAGGTGGATAAGAGGAACTTCTAGGTCTTTGTAAGGGAAATTATGTATCTCTATCGCCCCCCCGGTAATCATGGCAGCAACCAACCAGGTAAGAGCCTCCATATTGTCTGGCAAAACATAATAGCTGGCACCCCGCAACGCCTCTACACCAGTAATTTCGATATGCTCTTGCCCAAATACCTGGATTTTTGCCCCCATGCTACAAAGGAAACGAACCAAATCCAAGATTTCAGGCCTGATGTGAGGATTCCACACGCGAGTGGTCCCTTTGGCAAGGGTAGCGCAAATAATTGCGTTCTCGGTTGCCCCTGTGGAACGGATAGGAAGATAGATATCAGTACCCACCAATCCTTGTGGAGCATGAGCGCAGAGATAGCCTTCTTCTTCCCAGACTTCAGCTCCAAGACGTTTCAAAAGCATCTCATGCAAATCATACTTCCGCTCTCCCAAGTTACATCCGCCTGGCAGAGGAACACGCCCCTCTCCTGTACGAGCTGTTAGTGCACCTAAAATCAAGAGTGTGTTGCGAATGGATCGCCCATCCCATTGTAATTTCGACTCAGGTACTCTTAACTCATCGATTTTGATTTCACCGCTGGAAGAGGTGCATGTTTTTCCGAGCGTTTGCAACATTTGCACATGCACCTGTGCGTCCAGCAAGCTCTCTGGGTAGTTATATAGATGGACTCTTTCTGCCGTTAGTAATGAGGCCGCCAAGAGTCGAAGTACACTGTTTTTAGCGCCACTGATAGATACTTCGCCTGTCAATCGTGATGGACGCACTAAATACCTGAAATCATCACTCTTTGCATTCATAAGTCCGCCCCATATCAAGAATAGTAATCAATGATATCAAATCAATTGCCAATTTCTGAACTGGCTTCACGAAGCATAAACACCTTTTTCACTCCCTGCTTCAAGGTATGAACTCCATTGTCTTTAGCGATAGGAGCCAGACACTTTGCAAAAGACAGCCATTGCTGTAAAGGCAATTGTCGGACTTCATGATCCATCATTTTCTGATAAATATCGGCAATACGATTTGCGCCCCGGACAACATCAATTTCCCGAAAAACATATTCGCGCCCAAACTCACCGAGCGCAGTCCTGCGGTTTTGGTCTGCGAGCAATCGACCTATTTCTTTTGTTAATATTTCGACCGAATTATCACTTATCTGATTTCGCCCACTGAAGTTATACCAGGCAATATCACCAACTTCCTCTGGGCTCACAACTCCGGCAAATCCATTTTCACCTACAATCAAAGTGGGACGGGCGAACGCCATCCCTTCAAAAGCACTCCTGCCAACTCCCAAGACAATTTCGGCACGTTGTAGCAATTTGAAGGCCTTCATTACAGGCCCAGTCATCAAAATCCGTTTTGAGCCGAATTTTTGATTTATGGTTTCTCCCCTAGCTTTCGCTTTTGCATGAAGCTCTCCCTTGCCACCAATCATTACCAACTGGAACTCAAATCCTTTTTCAAACAGCATTTCAGCAGCATCAAGTACCTTATGAATTGATCGAATCTTTGTTCCATCAAAAGAACTGATCATCATAACTTTTTGCAGATTAGGATCAAGACCAATGGCTTGCGCCTCTTCATCTGTCATACGGTAATCATTACTGGTTATCTGTTTCAAATCAAGCCGAGTTCGCACAACGGCGACTCTCTCGGATGGCCATCCAAAGGTACTGACCATCTTTTGCTTTTGCTCTTCGGAGAAAACGATAATTGCCGGAGCTGCGGGAAGATTATAATAGGGATCAATCCCACCACACAGCGTACAGAGTACCGGGATACCCTCTAAAATGCCCGTGGGATAGGCATGCATATATGAGCGAGCATCGAAAGCATGGATCAGTTGAATATTATGAACTTTGACAATTTCTCGTAAACGTTTAATGGCTGGAATTGAGGCCCATGTAAAGTATGTTTGTTTCGTTCCGTGAAATAATGGGATTTGCACAGGTTCAAAAGGCATATAACTACGAATCTCATTCGCAAGCGCCCCTTCTGCACCGGCAAAAACTGGAGTAACGTCGCTATTTTTCATTTCCTTGGCAATTGTACTAGCCGAAAGAACATGTCCACCAAGCAATGCCTCAAATACCAGATATAAAACGTTCATAAATTAGAACCTAGATTTTATTTCAGTGTGAGTTATGAATCCGTTAAAGAATTACCCGTAAATAGCTGCCATTCCATATTCAGGTTGATAATATTTCGCCTAGAGGCAACATTTATATATTTCGAGCATTTTATTATTTCTCAGTTCTATTGAAAATTTACTTCTCGCAACCCTGACGCCGTTTGATCCCATTTTCATCCTTAACTCAGCAGATTCGATTAACTGACATAGGAATTTAAACAGCATTTCAGTTACATAATTTCGAAAAGTTTCAGGTATTTTATTGACTACATAACCCTTAAACAGTTTTTCACAATCAAAACGATTCGTGTCGATCAGAAACCCACTAACCCCATGTTCGATCATTTCAGGTATTGCAAAGTGGTTAGTCGATATTACTGGTATTCCGTATGCCATTGCCTCCAAAATTGCAAACCCAAATGCCTCGGCATATGTTGGGAGCAAGTAAATATCTGTTCCGGGAAGAATATCACGAATCAACTCATCCCTTGGAACGCGTCCCAATAATATCCCAGCATTAGCCCGAATCTTTCTCAAGTATTCCTCTTTAAGAGTGGCATCCTGCGTATTAAAGTCTATTTTCTCATCACAACATAACCTTAATTTGATAGTTGGATAAATACGTTGCGCTCTCTCAAACGCATCAATAACATTTACCCCACCTTTTCGAAAAAAATCACCGCTAAACAATACCTGTAAATTCTGACCGTTAAACTTGACAAGATCATCTGGCACTTCCCTGATTGCTGGATAAACTACCTCAACCTTATTGAGGATTCTGCTATCTTGTATGCCGCCGTAAGTTCGAAGTGTCTCTTTCCCTGCTTGACTCCAAAAAATCAACTTCTTGAAATTATCTTTCAAAAGGAGACGCTTCATGTAGGCGATCCTGATTACTCGAGGCAATGGGAGCCCTAACAAATTAAAAGCTGTAGCTTCTTGGAAGTTTGCCAAAGAATAAATCCAATTGTTCTTTGTAAATACAGGGCTCAATATGGTTTCAATGAGGTCATGTTCTTTTGTTTCATAAGGCCTAAAGTACCCTTTAATAGGACTCTTAATTATTCTGTTAGTTAGTGCCGTGGGCTTTAAAAACGAATATTCGACACCTGACGGAGGAAATTTACTATACTCTACAACCATTCCATGTTGTTCAGTTAAGCCAACACGAAGCTTGTCGCAGCCATGAGATAACTGTGTACTCATTACAATATCCTTTTAATTTGTTTCACCACGTTGACAAAATTCCCTTTTGGCAAAGTCTAAAGCAGATACCGTTAGACATACATCTTGCAAAACGATGGTTTAAAAATAAGATATCTATGTTTTCTAAACAAATAAAAGAGTCCCTTTATATGACTCAGCTTAGCCCTGCTAATTTTCCAACCTCGCGAAATTTCCTGGGTGTGGTGAACAATATTCACTTTAGGTACATACGCTATTCTGTAGCCGCTTTTCCATATTCTCAGGCAATAATCCACGTCTTCAGGAGAATAGAATATTTTCTCATCGAGTAGGCCAACCTTTGATATAATTTCACGCTTGAACATCCAAAAAGCTGATATTGCGTAATCAATATCCTTGCCCAGCGAGCTTTCATCGCTATTTAATCTAGATTCTTTGCCTTCAATCTGTCTAAGAAAAAGGAATCTTTTCATTTTATGAAGCAGCGTAGGAAATGTATCATACGACTTTTGCCATTTTCCATTCGGATAATATATTTTGGGTACGGTAAGACCTATAGTTGCATCACTATCCAATGCAAGCATCAGTTCGTTAAATACGTTGCCGCTTACTACTACATCAGAATCAATTACGCAGATGTATTTACCTTTTGACTTTTTTAGAGCAAAATTGCGTGAGATAGTCGTGCCATAGTTTCTCTCTAAAAGAATAGGTGTTAAATTATTTGGATATTTATCAGACAACATATTGATAATATTTACCGTATTATCTTGAGAACCGTTGTCTACTACAAATATTTCATAGTTAATATTTCCATTCTTAAAGCTTTCAACTATGGAATCTATACATTGTCTGATGTATTTTTCTGAATTCCAGGTCAAAATAACTATTGATATGTCCATCAGTTATCCTTTTGCTGGCGGGCAACAGATATTCGCCGTTAACTTCTTATTCTCATCTTCCGCGTGTTCCGTGGACCATCCGCCTCGATTTAGTTTGTATCCAGCTAATCAACATACAACTTTTGATATGCCACCAGCATCCTCTCTACCGAAAACGATTCGTTCACCTTTTCTCGGACTACCGTGCTCATTTGCAGGGCATTGGACCAGTCCTGCAGCAAACCAACTATGCGCTGTGCAAGTTGACAATCATCATCAATCGGCACCAAATACCCGGTCTCACCCTCAACAACAACTTCCCGATTTCCGCCCACATCCGTCACCACCGCCGGCACCCCACTGGCCATCGCCTCCAGCAGCGTAACCGAAATCCCCTCAGAAAACGAAGTCAACAGAAAGACATCAAACAACTGATAGATCTCCGGCAGATCAAAACGCAGACCAATAAACTTCACCCGATCAGCAATACCCAATTCAGATGCAAGACTCTTCAGCCGTCCCTCTTCTTCACCCTGCCCGGCAATTACCAGACACGTATCCGGCACCTGCTGGAGCACCAACTTCAACACCCGCATCATCATCGGTATATTCTTGATGCTGTTCAATCTGGCAGCAGTACCGAGAATACGGCAGGTTTCGCTCAGCCCCAACTCCCTCCGTTTGGCAGCCTTATCGACCGGAGGGTTCATTCTTGAAACATCGATGCCATTATGGATAACCTTGATGCGGGAAGCGGGGAAATTATCATATTCAGCCATGGCTTTTGCCGTAGCCTCGGAAATGGAAACAAGATGATCGACCCCAAGGGCCAGCAACGGGTTGAAGAGCCGTCTCTTCCAACTGGTCCGCTCGGGAAAGAAGCGACCGTGTTCGGTATACACAACCTTGATACGCCCGGCAAGCAAGGCCGCGGGGACTGCATAAAAGAGCGGGGTATACTGATGGGCGTGGACAACCGTAATCTGCTCACGCCGCATTATCTCCCGGAGCCAGGAGATGACACCTAAATCGAGCCCCTCGCGACGCGCCTTGCAGTACACCGTATAGCCTTCCTGCCGGAGCTTCTCGCCAAGTTCGCCCATGCTGTCGAGACAACAGACCACCGGTTTGTTCTCGGCAAAGGCCGGGTAGCGCACCATGTCGTACACCAGCCTCTCGGCCCCACCCACCACCATGGAGAGAACGACGTGGAGGATTTTCGGGGCAAAAGTCTTACCTTCCAGCTTATCCACTGAAGACACTGAAATCACTGAAAGAAACCTTTCCTTTTACATTCATTTTTCCGGGCATTCCGTGTATTCCGTGGACACATTTACAGAATAAGCCTCTCTACAATTGCTTTAGGGTGACAACCGAAATTCACCAGGAGACCAAGTTTCATCCCAGTGGCTTTCAAATAATTCAATACCTGAGCCTTATGCTCGCCGGTTATTGCTGAAAGGGCTTTCAATTCAACAACAATGGAATCAAAGCAAATCAAATCCGGCTTGTACGTTTGTTTTAATGGTTCACCTTTGTACCTGAGCTGCAGTTCGTGCTGTGCAACAAACGGGATGCCTCGTTGTGACAGCTCTTTTTCCAGACACTCCTGGTAAACCGCTTCCAGAAAACCACAGCCCATTTCCCGATAGACCTCGAAAACTGCCCCACGTATGGCGTAGGATTCCGTCTCGAAGAGAAATTTATTGTCCACTGAAGACACTGAACTCACTGAAAAAAACCTTTCATTTCAGCTCTTTTTTCCGGGCATTCCGTGTATTCCGTGGACACCGGTTAAAGTCGTGCCCGCAACCACGCCAATTCACGGCGCACACTGGTTTGTTTTGCCGCTTGCCAAATTTCCGAAACAATGCGGTTCAGAACCGACGGCAGGGTGAGATACGGTGTCGGTCGACCGGTAATAATCGGCTCTGCTGAAATGGCTTCCTCTGGTATCGGGCTCTCGCCGGACAACCGTCCACCAACCCAACCGTTCTGCAACATCAGCGCCAGTGGCCGTGCGAATCGGCTCGTCTCGTGCATCTGCAGCTCAGTACAGGAACGGTCGAAGAAAAACCGCCCTTTTCCCAGGAACGCCTCACGCCGGCCAGGAGAGCCATACCGGGCGGCATGGAAAAAAATCACACTCTTTCGCAAATCCTGTGCCGCCCACGTTTCGTTCGGGTATTCCAGGATCTCCGGCTTTTCCAGGTACGGGTACTCGTTGACGCGCATCCACTCCGCATAGGCAAGCAATGATTTCCGGGCATAGGCAAAACCGTCATCTATTTCGCCAAGTTCTCGTTTCTTGTCCAGAAACTTCACCACGGCAACCAGCAGCACGGTATAGGACCAGGCTATTTCAGCATGCAGAAGATTCCGTGCGGCGATATCATCGTCAGGATGCAGTGCCCCCCGGATCAGCTTTTCAGCCGAGTCCAGGAATCTTCGGCCACCGCCAGCCTCAAAGGCATCAAGGCAGGCGGTCAGAGCGTTTCCGGTCCCACGCGTAAGCGGATACCGGGGGAACAGGCGTCTTTCAGCACGGGAAGAGCGCCAATGGTTCAGATAGCCCACGCCCCTTTTAACTGCAGCCAGCACTGTTTGGGGACCTTCCAGCGACCGCAGAACCCATTCGGCAAGATCAATGACCGCCT
>Ga0105099_10001469_pt1 | contig 14736 bp, 13 predicted proteins | sample PPLLak3cmMay2015_2_FD_79138 | JGI IMG/M metagenome (GOLD analysis project Ga0105099, IMG submission 79138) | Freshwater sediment microbial communities from Prairie Pothole Lake near Jamestown, North Dakota, USA - PPLs Lake P8 Core (1) Depth... | ecosystem: Environmental > Aquatic > Freshwater >... | reverse complement strand
GGAGTCAAATCTGGTTTGAAATCTTTATGAAAATTTTTACCTACAGGTTTTACTAATTCATATTTATAACCTTTCTGCATTTTATCATTTACAATAACTATCTTTTTCTTGGCTTTCATATTCTATCTATTTAAAAAAGTAATAGTGAGTTGCAATACTGTCGCAAATGATACCCAAATAAAGTAAGGAATATTGATAAGAGCAACCCATTTCATATAAGGATAGATGACAATCATTGCCCATATTAGAGTGCCTAATACAAGTACAATGTCCAAAGCTGCTAAATAATTATTTTGCAGACCAAATTGAATTGGACTAAATAATAAATTAAAAATAATATTTAATATAAAAGGTAATGCTACAATGATGGGTAATTGTTTATTTAAAACTTTATAAAAAACTGCACCAAAAGAAATAAAAATTAGAATATAAAGCACACTCCACACCGGACCAAAAAGCCAAGAAGGCGGAGCCCATGATGGCTTTATGAGTTCTCTATACCAAGTTTGTGTTTGCATGCTACATATTATAACACCTTTTATAGATTAAATCCTTTTTTCCTTATTCCTCTCTACTTTATTCTACAACTAAAGTCCCCTTCATGCCCATTTGGCGATGAGTGCCGACAGAACAATAATATTCAAAACTTCCTTTTTTATCAGCAATAAAAGAAACTGTTTCTTGTTCGTTTGCTTTTATCTGTTTTGTTGCGACATTGAATTCATCGATTTTTAAATCATGGAAACCTTCATCATTTACAAAAGTAATATTCAAAGTATCCCCTTCTTTCACTTTTATAATATTTGGAGTGAAAGAAAAATTCCCGCCATTCACCGCCACATTAACTTGAGGGGAAGAAGTGGTGAAATCAACCGATGCATTAGAACTAGCCGATAAATCTGTCTCGATTGTGTTAGTATTATTTTCTGGTATTTTTAAACTTTCATCTTTAGAACTTCTAAGAACAAGAACAAGGGCGACAACAAACAAAATTATAAATATAATAATTATAAATCTTCTCATATATTTTATGTGAGCAAATAATTTATTTACTCTTTTAATTAAATTAATAAAAGCACTTTAAACGGAGAGTGGTATGCTTATTATTTATATCATTTTTAAATTTATATGCCAAATTATTTTAGAGCAGATGGCAAAGTTACAATGAAAGTCGTGCCTTTTTCTAATTCACTTTTCACTTGAATACTTCCATTCATCTTTGCTACCATTTCTTTACAAAGCATCAGACCTAAACCAGTTCCTTTTTCACTGTCTGTCCCCTCTGTACTTTCTACTATATTCTTAAAAAGTTTTTCCATTTTTTCTGGCGTTATACCCATGCCATTATCAACCACAGACATCTCCACAACATCACCTTTATTCTCACTATTTATCACAATGCTTCCACCAAGGTCTGTATATTTTATTGCATTTGAAACAAGATTCCTTATAACAGTATGTAACATGTTTGAATTTGCAAGCACATCGATATCACCAGAAGTTTTATTTTCTAATGTTATCTTTTTAGCTTTTGCAATTTCTACTAAAACATTAATAGAACTATCTATCTCATTAGCTAAATGCAAAGTAGACATCTCTAGATTCTTCCCTTCTTTTTTGAGTTGATTCCATTCAAGTAATCTTTCAAGTAAATGAAAAATATTATCACCACTTTTATGAATGACGCCCATTATCTCAATTAATTCTTCTTTATCAATATCCTCTCCATTTTCCAAATCACTTTGAAGAAGACGTATTGTGTTAGTCATGCTTCCAAGTGGGCCTTTTAAATCATGACTAATTATGCTAATAGTTTCTTCTAATTCTTTATTTTTATTCTTTAATTCTTTATTTTCATTCTCTGCTATTTCTAATCTTTCTTCTAAAGATAATTCTTGCTCTTTGGGTTTTTCTATTTTATTTAAATTTTCCATATTACTTATAAGTATACCAGATTTAATATAGATGCAAAATTAATTATATGCTAGAATATTAAAATGAAACAATCAAGATTAGATCAATTATCAGACGGTATCTTTGCTATTGTCATGACCATTTTGGTTTTTGAAATACGTGTACCTGAATACATAGGGCTTGTAAGCGAAGAAACTCTTATTAATTCCCTTATTGGCATATTCCCCCTTTTACTAAGCTATCTTCTAAGTTTTTCTCTCCTTTTCACTTACTGGAGATCTCATCACATCATCGCATCTGTCCTTGCCAAAAATATTGACGTTCAATTCTCAAATCTAAGTGGAGTTTTCTTGTTCCTCGTAGCTCTGGTTCCATTCTCTTCTCATTTTCTTGGGAAATATTTGTATTCTACAACAGCAATAATATTCTTTGCTATAAACACCATCTTGATCGGGCTTTCTCTCTATAAGATGCGAAGATATGCCATAAAATCAGAAAATATAGAGAACACTCCTTTCACAAAAACAGAAAACGAGCATGCGAACATGCATATCCTGTTCCCTGTCTATTCGGCCATAATCGCCATCTTTGTATCTTTCTATAACCCAAGTGTTGCAATTTTATTATTTACAATTGCGATAATATTTAACCTTTCTAAAAATGGCACAAAAATAATGTTTTACATTATTGATATCTTTCGCCCTAAAAAAGCAAAATCTAATATTTAGTTTTATACAGAAACTAGGTACGATAGCACCACAATAAGAATTATTAAAATTATTCCGAGTAATAAATGCTTGGCGTGATGTTTTTTGTATTCTTTAAACAAGACAAAAATCATTGAGAGTAAAACCAAACCAAATATTATTGTGTATATGATTCGTATTGTTTGTGTGGGGCTCACAACAAAACGCTCCCAGCACGTAGAGAATGATTTATTATTTAAACTACTTGCAACAGGCGAGAATTCTGATTCTGTATTATTCTTTACTATCACAAATTTATCTGTCTCTTCTAATGTTGTCAGATTATCAATAGAAGCACCAGCCACAGTAGGAGCAACTATTTCTTTTGTTTCATTAATTACTATTTTATTATTTTTATTAGATTTTTCTGATATTTTTCCTTTCAATGGACTCCCAAAAAACTCTACAACAAAAGTTGTATTCTTTCCTTTGTAAATGCCATCAATCGTGGCAATACCTATCTCAGTAAAATTTGAACTCAATATATTTTCTTTGTGTAAAGGAGAATTAATCCACGCTTTTTCAACATTTATTGATTCAGTAAAATCCACAGCCAGATTCTCCCCAGCATATATGAAATCGTAACCCGCTTCCGAAAGCCAATGCCAAGGTGTCACACCACTTGGGCTTGTATGAGCAAAATAACCATTTGAAAGCATGTCCTGTGCTTTTAACTTCGCTGCATTTTCCAGTGTATTATTCCAAGCCAAAGTATGTACACCAGAATCTGAACGATCTTTATTTGCAAGATCAGCAAGCACACTTGGGTACACTGTCGCAGTGAGATTTAAACTTTTTATTATATTAAGATTATTCTGATTGAAATAAAATAATACTCCCACAAAAACAACTAAAATAAAAATAAATTCTCCCTTAAGAATATGAGGAATATTGCCATTTTTTTCGTGAGGAATGATCGTATGAATTATTTTTTCTAAAAATTGTTTCATAATTATTTTCTACTCATTGCGAGTTTGATTATATGCTCTATAAATTCTGGCAAATTAGATCCGACAGCATCAAGAGCTTTCGGCATTAAAGACTCCCCCGTAAGCCCAGGTAAAGTATTCACTTCAAGTGCAAATATTCCTTTCTTTGGATGAATAATAAAATCACTTCTTGAGTAATGACTAAGATCGAGCCCTGTATGAATAAGGGAAGCTAACCTCTCTAACTCTTTCTTTTCTCCACTGGAGAAATTACCAGGGCAAATTTCTTGTGATTTGCCATTATACTTCACTTCATTATCGAAAAATGTACTTGTCTTGGGGATTCGTATTTCTATCGGAGGAAGAGCATAAACTTTTTGTCCACGGAAATCATTTATAACTCCGACAGTTGCTTCTTTACCTTTTATAAATTCTTCTACAATCACACTTACTTTTTCATTCATACCTACCTGAAAGGCATCGACAAGAGATTCAAATGTTTTACAAACATGAACACCCATGGAAGAACCACCAGTAAGTGGCTTTACAATCCAAGGAGGAGGCAAACGCTCCCAAACTTCTTTTGCTTTTTTTATTACATACTCTTCACGAGGTCCGTCAAAATCAGCTTGATATACAGGGAAAAGAATATGACGAGGAGTATTAATACTTAGCTTTGAGAATTCTTGTTTAGATAAAAATTTATTGTAACCAATAGCAGATGCAAGTGGACCTGAACCAGTATAAGGAATATTCAATTGTTCAAGCTCCTGCTGAACTTTGCCATCTTCACCATAATCTCCATGAAGAGCATTTATAATCACATCAACTTTATGAGCTATCTTGTTTAATGTAGTCGGGATGCCATTGATATGCCAGACACCTTCTTTGTCGATAAAAATATCAATAGCTTTATATTTGTCATTTAATTTATCGCTTCGTAAATACGAAAGGACTTGAGCTCCACTTGCTAAAGAAACTTCATATTCTCCACTTATTCCTCCACGAATAACTCCAACTTTAAGCATAAAAGTATTATAGCATCGAGATGTGGTTTATCAAAAAAATGTCGTACATGAAATAGCTCTTCTCGAAGGGTACACAAATTTTTTGGTAAAAATTTGCTCAGTTTTCACTCCGTCGAGCTCAAAAGCCCCTTCGATAAGACTATTTCATTTCCTCCATTTTTAAAAAATTCTTATTTCGTCTTTTTTTATGAAATGCGATTGCAAATCTGTGCGCTTCACTATTTATTAAAAGAATATCTTTTTTATATTTTTTAATTATTTCTTCATCTCCCATTATGGCTTTTGCTTTATGTCTATCATCTTTCACTACTGATACAACTGGAATTTTAAATTGATATCGACTCAAAACAGATTTCGCAATATTTATCTGCGCCGTACTTCCATCCATCACTATTATACTTGGCAAACCCCACTCTGTGTGACGCAAGCGACGTGAAAGAACTTCTAGAAGTGCCCCTGTGTCATTTGATTTATCTTGGGTTCTTATTATAAACTTTTTGTATTCATGCTTTGCAAGTTCTCCATTTTCTAAGACAGTCATGACTCCTACCATATTTTTACCAGCTAAATGTGCAATATCATAGGCTTCTAATCTGGAATTTTGTAATTTTATTTGCGAAGCAGAATTGTTTAAATTCTTATCCGTGTAGGCCCCAGTAATCTGGGTAAAGCGGGAAGAATTTAAATTATTCTGTGAAGCAAAGATATCGTCTTTTATCAACGCCACATCATTTATATGTTCAAGTGCAAAAATTCTTTTTTTAATTTCCCCCGCCTTTTCAAACTCTTTATTCTTAGCATAAGAAAACATTTCTTTTTTAAGATTCATAACTACGCTTTTCTTTTTGCCTTGAAAAAATAATTTAAGGTTTTTAATATTATTTTTATATTGTAATAACGAAGCAGAAAAATCCTTTTCAAAATGGTCTGGCCGAGCTTCCAAAAAATTTCGGCGAGGAGATCCGAGGACCTTTTGAAAAGGATTTTTCTGTGAAGCGATTAAAGGAGACAATCCAAGCTGTTTATAAAATTCTTTATTATTTCTTTTACTAGATTGATCATCTATATATGGGAAAATCCTCCGAATTATCTTCATTGCTTCACGAAGTTGCAATCCATTTGGAAAAGGACCAAATATAGATTGATAATTTTCTTTTTTTAAATTTCTTCCTCGAACAACTAAAACTTTCGGTAATTCAGTCGTGAGGCCTTGCCTCACGACTTTAGTTTTTGTTATACAAACATAATTAAAACTCTTATTATCTTTTTCTTTTGTATTATATTTGGGTTGATATTTTTTAATTAGATTTGCTTCAAGAATCAGAGCCTCGAGAACACTATCTGTCTCCTTCCATTTTATATTTGTAGCCCCCGTTACCATATCTAAAATAGCCGGCCCACGAGTATTTATAATATCTTTACCAAAATAACTCTTTACTCTATCTCGTAAAGAAGTCGCCTTGCCAATATAAAGAATATCTTTCCCTTTATAGAAGAAATACACTCCTGATTTATCTGGCATTTTTAACTTTTTTAACTGTTGACTATTCATAATCGTTATATTATATTAAAAATAAATGTAAAACAACTTAAAATTTACTAGCTATGAGAAAGAGAAAAATAATGATTTGTGGCAATAAAAAAGCCATTTTAAAGAAATTAATGGTTAAAGCTGGATTATCTTCAAAAGCAAGAATTGGCAAAGAACAAGAAATTGTAATAACCAACGATGTTGTTGTTGGTAAAGAAATTAAAAAAATGAGGAACCCAGGAAGATCAAAAACTGAAAGAAGTTGTGTAGCAACCAGTCATGTATTTGGTATCGTAGAAGAAGAGGAAAATGTTTTTTATATCGAGACAGAAACGTCTTTTTATAAATTAATATTTATCTAAAAAGAATTAAAGAATTTAGGAGCACTAAAAAAGTGCTTCTTTTTTTATTTCTTTCTTAAAACTTTTTTTAGATATTTCCCTGTATGACTCGCAGGTGTATTCGCTACTTCTTCAGGAGTTCCTTTTGCAACGATACTTCCACCACCAAGTCCCCCCTCTGGACCGATATCTACAATATAATCAGAATTTTTAATTATATCCATATTGTGTTCAATAAGAACTACAGAGTTCCCTTTATTCACAAGTTTATTGAGAACTTCCAAAAGTTTAGAAACATCATCATAATGTAATCCAACAGTCGGCTCATCAAGTAAATAAATTGTCTTCTCTAAATGTGGACGATAAAGCTCTGAAGAAATTTTCACGCGTTGTGCTTCCCCACCAGAAAGAGTTGTAGCAGACTGTCCGAGCTTCACATACCCAAGCCCGACATCCATCAGACTTTTAAGTCTATCGTAAACATTTGGAATATCTTCAAAGAAAGAGAGTCCTTCTTCCACTGTCATTTGAAGAACATCGTAAATATTTTTCTTTTTATATTTTACAGTTAGAGTTTCTTTATCAAATCTTTTTCCATTACAAACATCACAAGTTACATACACAGTCGGCAAGAAATGCATTTCAACTGCAATCTCTCCGTTACCTTCACAAGCTTCACAACGCCCGCCTTTTACATTGAAAGAAAAACGATTTGATTTCCAACCACGAAGTTTGGCTTCATCTGTACTTGCAAAAATATCACGGATAAAAGTAAATGAACCCGTATAAGTCACAATATTTGAACGGGGGGTTCTGCCGATTGGTGACTGATCTATAAGAATAACTCTCGATAAATATTCCGTGCCCGTGAAAGATGCACAATTATAAACTTGCGCACTTCTGTATTTACGCTCATATTTTGTCTGTAAATTTTTATGTAAAATTTCATACATAAAAGAACTTTTTCCTGAACCAGAAACTCCAGTAATCGTTACCATTTTACCAAGTGGAATTTCCACATTCATATTTTTAATATTGAAAACTTTTCCGCCAACTATTTTAAGTGCTCCTTTATCTGCTGTACGTCTTTTCTCTGGAACATCTATCCTAATTTCATTTCTTAAATATGCTAAAGTTCTAGACTTAGAAGAATTTGTAGGAGCACTCAACAACTTTTCTAAATAATCAGAAACTATAACTTCCCCACCATGAACTCCAGCTTTTGGCCCAATATCTATAATATAATCTGAAGCATAAATTGTATCTTCATCGTGTTCAACTATTATAATAGTGTTCCCAAGATCACGAAGATTCTCAAGTGTTTTAATTAAGCGATCATTATCACGCTGATGAAGCCCTATAGTCGGCTCATCTAGCACATACAAAGCACCGACAAGTCTTGATCCAAGCTGGCTGGCAAGTCTGATGCGTTGAGCTTCCCCACCTGAGAGAGTGTTTGCTTTTCTGTCGAGGGATAAATAATTGAGCCCGACATTGAGGAGAAATTGTAATCGTGATTCTATTTCTTTTATCACAACTTTTGAAATTTCTTTTTCTTGTTCATTTAATTCAAGCTCAACAAAAAAATCTGCAACTTTGTCGATAGAAAGTTTTGTAAGGTCAACAATATTAAGAGGAGAGGAAATTGTCTCTGACCCCTCCGCAGAATAGTCCTTTTTCAAATCGCTTATCCCTCTACGTTCGCTTTCGCTCTCTCCGGCGCGCCCACGCCTACGATTTGAAAAAGAACTATTCTGCTTCGATTTGCCCAAAGACACATTTAGTGCTTCTATTCGTAAGCGTGCTCCTTTACAATCATCACAAACTTCAGTGCCACCAAAGTACTTAGTCCCTAAACCATTACAAGTTGGACATGCTCCATAAGGAGAATTAAAAGAGAAAAGTCTTGGCTCTATTTCAGGAAAAGCAAAACCATCATTGGGGCAAGAAAATTTAGAAGACATTAGAAATTCCTCTTCTCCAATTTTTATTATTACTAAACCTTCAGATTCTACAAGAGCAAGCTCTATCGCTTCAGAAAGTCGCATACGAGCACTGTCTTTATTATCTTTAAATTCATGAATCGCAAATGAATCTACTAAGACTTCAATATCATGTTTTTTAGTTTTTGAAATATCTATTCGTTCTCGAAGCTTTTTCATTTCCCCATCCATGCGAACTTCTGAAAATCCTTTACCAAGTAAATCATAAAGCAGTTGATAATATTCCCCTTTTCGCCCACGCACAACAGGAGAAAAAATAGTTATCGGTGTCTCATCCCATTCAACCCCTAAAACTTTCTTTTTATTTGAACTCTTTTGAAAAGTTTTTATTTTTTCTAAAGTGAAATTTATAATTTCTTCATTGGAAAGTTTTTTTATTTCATCGCCACATTCTGGGCAATGTGGTTTACCTACTCTTGCATAGAGCACACGAAGATAATCGTATATTTCTGTAATCGTTGCCACTGTCGAACGAGGATTGTTGGAGCGTGATTTCTGGTCGATGGATATCGCTGGAGAAAGACCAGATATTTCATCAACATCGGGCTTTGGCATTTGATTCAAGAATTGGCGAGCATATGCAGAGAGAGACTCCACATAGCGACGCTGACCTTCTGCAAAGATAGTATCAAATGCAAGCGAAGACTTTCCAGAGCCAGACATTCCAGTAATAACCACCATCTTATTGCGAGGCATTTCCACACTTATATTCTTCAAGTTATGTGTTCGTGCTCCTTTTATTATTATTTTGTTTTCTTCATTTTTTTTCATATTTTTTTACAAACACACATGAACCCCGCATTTGTTCTATGAGGGGGTATGCAGATATTCAATTAACATAACTATAACACATTTATACCTTTTTATCCATCTTACCTTTTAATACCACTATCTCATCACGAAGTATTGCCGCGGTTTCGAAGTCTAACTCTTTCACAGCTTTATTCATTTCACGCTCTTTTAATTTTATTATCTTTTCATAAACAACTTTATTTCTATCTTCATCCGAAAGAAGTAAATTCTTAATTGATTCTCTTTCCCCTTTACCCTTATTACTTTTGTCTTTCGCAAATGCTTTTTTGAATAATTCTACATCAAGATCAAGCTCAGCTCCGACAGCTTTTTCATGTTTATCTTCAAGTTCTTCTGTAATATCTTTTATTTTTTTCAGAATAGTTTTTGGAGTAATATTATTTTTCTCATTGTAAGCAATTTGAATACTACGACGACGATTGGTTTCTTTTATAGCATTTGAAAGCCCTTCGGTCATTATATCTGCATACAGGATAACTTTCCCTTCTATATTACGAGCTGCACGCCCAATAGTCTGAATAAGAGAAGTTTCTGAACGCAAGAATCCAGCTTTATCCGCATCAAGTATTCCTATAAGTGCAAGCTCTGGTAAATCCAAACCTTCACGAAGTAAATTCACTCCGACAAGAATGTCTATCTCTCCTTTTCGGAAAGAAGTGAGAATTTGTATTCGTTCAATTGTTTTTATCTCACTATGTAAATATTCTGCTTTTATACCTTTATCTTTTAAATACAAAGATAAATCTTCCGCCATTTTCTTAGTGAGAGTTGTCGCAATAACTCTAAAACCTTTTTTGATTGTTTTCTCTGCTTCAACAATAAAATCTTGTATCTGCCCAGCATAAGATACATTGGCACTCACAGGGCGAACTATGAGCTCTGGATCTATAAGCCCAGTTGGGCGAATAATCTGCTCCACTATCTGATCACTCATTCCTTTTTCTTTTTCACCTGGAGTTGCTGAGACATAAATGGTCTGCCCCACTCTTTGTTCAAATTCATCTATTTTTAGTGGGCGGTTATCTTTCGCTGACGGTAAGCGAAAACCGAATTCTACAAGAGTTTTTTTACGGGAAGCATCACCAGCATACATGCCACCAATCTGAGAATAAGTAACATGTGATTCATCGATAATAGTTAGGAAATCATTTTTAAAATAAGAAAGAAGTGTCTCTGGTGCTTCACCTTCTTTTTTGCCCGACATATGTCTGGAATAATTTTCAATACCATTACAATAACCAATTTCTTTTATCATGGCTAAGTCATAACTTGTTCTTCTTTTTATTCTCTCTGCTTCAAGAAGCTTCCCTTCTTTTTCAAATTTCTTCAATTGTATTGCAAGTTCATCTTTTATTTTTTTAATAGCAACTTTTAAATAATTTTTATCTGTAATAAAATGCTTAGCTGGAAAAAAGAAAATATTTTTCTCTTCTTTTATAACATGAGAAGAGACTGGGTCCACTTTCGCAATACGAGCAATCTTTCCACCAGCAAATTCAATCTGAAAAACAAAAGTTTCAGATATCGGCATAACTTCTACTTTATTCCCAATTGATCTGAAAGTTCCTGGAGTTATATCTGCATTCGTACGCTCAAAATGAATTTCTACTAATTTTTTCATGAGTTCTAGCCTATCTAGCTTCATTCCAACTTCTAATTTCAAATTTACTTTTTCATATTCTTCAGGGCTTCCAAGACCATAAATACAAGAAACCGAAGCCACAATAATCACATCCTTACGAGTAAGAAGTGATTGAGTGGTCGCATGACGAAGACGATCAATTTCTTTATTTATCTGAGCATCTTTTTCAATATAGGTATCAGTTGTCGGCATATAAGCTTCTGGCTGATAATAATCGTAATAAGACACGAAGTAATGAACAGCAGAGTCTGGAAAAAATTCTCGAAATTCTTGCGCAAGCTGAGCTGCTAGAGTTTTATTGTGAGCAATGACTAAGGTTGGCTTATTCCACTCGGCAATCACATTGGCAATCGTAAAAGTCTTGCCTGTACCTGTCGCCCCGAGAAGTGTCTGCTTGTGCATCCCCTTTTTGAGCCCACTTAGCAACTCTGAAATAGCCTTTGGCTGGTCGCCGTCGGGCTTGTATGGACTCTTTAATTTGAAAATATTATTTTGCATACCTTTCTAAAAATTCTTTTTTAAATTCAAAAAATTTATCATCGAGAATAGCTTGACGCATGTCAGCGACGAGCTTATTTATAAAATAAATATTGTGAATTGAAGCAAGCGTTCCTGCAAGCATTTCTTTCCCGTGAAAAAGATGAGCTATATATGCACGAGTATAATTCTTACAAGAATAACATTCACAATCACTTTCTATAGGAGTGAAATCATCACGATACTTTTTATTAGTCATAATAATTTTTCCATATTTTGTATACACTGTACCGTTACGCCCAAGACGAGTCGGCAGAACACAATCAAAAAGATCCACCCCATTCTCCACTCCCATAAATAAATCTTCCGGCTCCCCTATGCCAAGCAAATGACGAGGCTTTTCTTCGGGAAGAATTTCATTGACCCATTTTACAGCTGTACTCATATCTTCTTTTGCAAATGAACCCCCAATACCAAATCCATCGAAATCCATCGCTCCGATAAATTCTGCCGATTTCTTTCTGAGATTTTCATCTCTACCACCTTGGACGATTCCAAATAATGCTTGAGGGGAAGGTTGCGAATATTGCTCAGGCGAATGGTCTGGCCGAGCGGGGCTCGGAGATCCGAGGACCTGAGAATGAGCAATATTCGCAACCTTCCCCGTTCCCGAGCGAGTATTTTTTTCTTCTTCTAATTCTTTGTGTCTTTTTAAACTCCTCTTTGCCCAATTGTGCGTACGGCCAAGTGCTTCTTCTTGATATTTTAAATCTTCTGCAGGTGAAGTACATTCATCAAATGCAAAAATAATATCGGCACCTAGATTATGCTGAATCTCTATTGATTTCTCTGGAGTAATATAATGCATTGATCCATCTAAATGCGATTTAAAAGATACTCCATCTTGTCCTATCTTTGCAAGTCGTGGAGCATCAGAATCATCGAAACGTTCAGGAATAAGAAGTGATGGATCTGTGATTTTTAAAACTTTTGACATTTCTTTCCCATAAGCAGCTCCAAGTGAGAAAACCTGGAATCCACCAGAGTCTGTCATTGTAGGACCTTGCCAATTCATAAATTTATTCAAACCTCCAGCATCACGCACTATCTCATCGCCAGGTTGTAAATATAAATGATAAGTATTTGCAAGAACTACTTGTACATTATTTTCAACAAGTTTCTCAGGTGGGACACTTTTAACTGTAGCTTTTGTCCCCACAACAACAAAAGACGGAGTAAGAATTGTTCCGTGAGGGGTTTGTAGAGTGCCGGCGCGCGCAAGCGCGCCGGCCACCTTCTTTTCTATTTTAAAATTAAAAATATTCATTAATCTTTTTTTACCTGCACCCATTTAATATTTTGTACATTCACAGGAGAACTAAGAATAACTTTTTTGAACGGATCCGATGGTTTTGATATTGTCTCATCAACAAGAGCCAGAACTAGGGATGGATTATTAGGTAAGTATATGATAGTACCTTTTTCAACTTGTAACTCAATAGGTATAATCATTTCAAAATTCCCTCCTCCACGACCACTCAAAATGACAGACGCATTTGATTCATTAATAAAACCTTCTGTCTTTTGATCCGGATTTGTGTAAAGAGAAACTAAAGAAGTTCTCTCATAAATTTTACTAATAAATCCAATAGGAATATTGCCATTCGCATAGACCATATCTCCCTCTTTTATACCAGTATCATTTCCTAAATCTATTATTACCGTGTCATAAGGTGAATGATTTGGTTTGGTTAAAATACTACCTAACACAAAATCATTTTTATTTTCTATACGACCAAGTATTTCTTTTAGTTCATTATTTTCATTTTTCAAAATCTGATAATCAATCATTGTTAATCTAATATTTGAAATTTCTTCTATTAGATTATGATTTTCTGTTGAAATTGTTGACTTGGTTCGGAAAAAATAATTAATATTATAAAAACCTCTCGTGATAAAATTCTCAGTCCTCCATATTGGCACACCGACATAATTAAATAATTTACCAGACAAACTAAAAATACCTACCAATGACAAAATAAAAAACAACCCAAAACCAATAGTGTATTTGATAATCTTTTTTCTTCTCATTATTTGTTTTTTATCTCGGAACTGATGTATCATCTGTATTTAATAGAACCTCTTTAAAAGATTCAAATTCATCAAGAATAATACCCGTCCCACGAGCGACAGCAGTGAGAGGGTCCTCTGCTACATAAACTGGTATTTTAAGAGCACTCTGTATCATTATATCAAGACCACGGAGTAAAGCTCCACCACCAGAAAGAACTAATCCACGATGAATAATATCTGAAAGAAGTTCTGGAGGTGTAGTCTCAAGCACTTCTTTTATTCCATCTACAAGACTAACAACGGAAGGCATGATAGCTTCGCGAATATCAGAATCTGTGACTATAACTTGACGAGGTAACCCAGTCACAAGATCACGTCCACGAACTTCTGCTTCCATAGGATCTTCTTCCATAACACTTCCTATAGCTATCTTAATATTTTCAGCAGTTCTTTCTCCTATTAAAAGTTTGAATTCATCTTTCATGTAATTAGAAATATTTGTATTCAGTAAATCTCCTGCAATTTTTAAATTTCTCGAGACTACAACTCCAGATAAAGATATAACTGCGATATCTGTCGTGCCTCCACCAATATCCACAATCACAGAACCCATAGCATCTTTAATCGGTAAATGTATCCCGATAGCAGCCGACATTGGCTCTTCGATAATATAAACTTCACGAGCTCCAGCCGAGCGAGCTGCATCTTCCACGGCACGTATTTCTACGTTGGTAATACCGGTCGGCACTCCGACAATAACTCGTGGGCGAATAAATTTTTTAGATATTTTTTCAGTTTTATTTATGAGATATGAAAGCATTTCTTCTGTCACTTCAAAATCAGAAATGACTCCGTCTACTATCGGGCGAACTGCGCGAATGTGCCCAGGAGTTCTTCCAAGCATTTGTTTCGCTTCTGCCCCCACTGCTATAATTTGCCCAGTCTTTTGATTCACAACAACTACAGAAGGTTCATTAATAACGATACCGTGACCTTTCAAATACACTAGAGTATTTGCTGTCCCTAGGTCTATGCCGATATCATTAGAAAACATTTTGTAGAAATTTTTAAACATGTAAAATTAGATTCTAGTTTTTAAGTACTAGAAATTCAATTAGCTCATCAAATGAAATTATTTTACCCTTATCTTCTTTTCGCTTTTTTATTTCAAATCCTCCATCAGCAAGACTACGCTTTGATACAACTATTCGATAAGGAATTCCAATCAAATCAGAATCT
>Ga0105099_10001468_pt1 | contig 14737 bp, 13 predicted proteins | sample PPLLak3cmMay2015_2_FD_79138 | JGI IMG/M metagenome (GOLD analysis project Ga0105099, IMG submission 79138) | Freshwater sediment microbial communities from Prairie Pothole Lake near Jamestown, North Dakota, USA - PPLs Lake P8 Core (1) Depth... | ecosystem: Environmental > Aquatic > Freshwater >... | reverse complement strand
TCTCCCGTCGACCCAAGTATGGATGTGTAAACCCATATTCCAGATCGATAAATAAACGTATCACGCGTATTAATTGCTATAAATACATCTCCTTCCTTCGCAATTAATAAAACTGCTGGAGAATTACTTACATAAATAAGTGATGTTGATATATCATAAAAGTAAAATGGTTTAAATGGTTGCGGTGTCACAACAATCCACGATCCCCCAATATATTGATACAATATACCCGTACTCAATTCTAATGCATATAATCCGTCCACCACTGGTAAAACGAGTAGTTCTACATCTATTACGACAGTCACTCCCTGATATAATACTCCCATTATAAATGTTGTTCCATTCTGACCCGTTGGTCCCGTAAATCCAGTATAACCCGCCAATCCTTGAAGTCCACGCGATCCAGTAGGTCCAGTAGGTCCCTTTTTCCCCCTATGACCTCTATGACCTCTATGACCTCTATGACCCCTATGACCCCTATGACCCCTATGACCCCTGTGATCTCTGTGATCTCTGTGATCATGATGTCTATGATGTCTATGATGCTCACAATTCTCGCCGTTCTCATGATTCTCATGATTCCGGTTATTCTCACAATTATCGCGATTCCCATGATTTTTGTGGGAATCACGTTTTTCGCTTAAATTAGATACAAGTAATTGATATTCATTAAAAGAATTACTATGACTATGGTGTAATTTTGGTACATATGATTGATATTCATCTGAAGAATTCTGATGACTGCGATGTAATTTTGATGTATGTGGATGATGTTCAGATGAACAAACATGATGGTGTTTACTTTTTTTTGCATGTTCCTTCGCGATACACTCAAGCGCAATGTCTAATTCTCCATTACTGTTGTCTGTATCATCCCAATTAAATTTTTCAAATTCACACATGGGAATTTATATATAACTAACAAACTTTTTTTAGAACAATAAAAACATTTATTTATATTTTTTCTAAACTTACCCCCAAATTTGATTCTACACTACATATAATTCCCCTATTATGATTAACTCCATTTACGTCAATAGTGTATTACATAATGTTGATAAATCCAAAAAAAATATCAAATTTACTTTGTATACACAAAGTAAATTTGATTGATGTTCAACAAATTTTATTAAAAATGTAATTATGACTTCATATCTCAATAATGAGTAAAATTATCAATAAATTTGCTTTTAATATCATCATTCCACCTAATTTTAGCCATTGATGTACCCACAACCAAGACATGTGATTCAAAATTGGCCGAAATTAACTTGTGTTTCGTACTTTGGTGATAAAAATGATTTTTTTCCGCTAAACAAATTTCATCCAACAAAAACCCACTTTGAGTTAACATTTGATAACCCTTACTATCGACCCAATTGGGCATCACATATAAAAATAATAAATCATGACCCATTTTTTGATTATTTTTCAGTAATGATACAACTATTTTGGAACTCTCGATAAAAATATATTCAATAAATGGCGGATTAATTTCATATGTTCCTTCAATTGATTGAAATAAATCAAGATTAAAAAAATTATCAATTGCTCCAAAATATTTATCAACTTCAAATAAACTATAATAATTGGATAATGTAGCATTAATTGGCGATGCAAAAAATTCAGTCTTTAATGACAGTGTTTTGTCCAAGGTTGTCAATGCCTTAGGGGGAATACACCACTGAAAACTATGACCATCCAACATATAGTAATTAAAACCCATCTCAAACATACAAAATCTAAGACTTTTTTGATTCCCAATGTATCGAGATAATAATTGATAATGTATATAACTACTATATTTTACAAATACTTTCCCATATCTGTAAATATGCACCTGTTTACCATTTCTATCAATCATTTCATAGGTAATACATTCACTTGTCTCCGCCACACGTTCCGAATTATTCAGATGATCAATTTTCATTTGATTGTAGACATTATACAAATCCGACGCTCTGCGAACAATTTGTCCGTAAAATTGCCCAATCATTGATGATTGGGCACATTTTTCCCGTAAATGTTCCAAAATATCCGTATCATTCACAATATTTTCTTTTGGCGGAATTAAATGATAATTATTTGAAATCTTACATAAATTTCTAATTAACCAATGTGCCCACACTTTATAAACCTCATATTTTTTCGTAATACAACATTTTTTAACGAAAAAATACTTGAATTCACGAAAATCAACATAATATTGTTCCATAAATATTATCACATTCACTAATCATTTTTAATAAAATCATTTCAATTTTTAAAAAATTATCACATAATTAAACAAACACTTCTATTATCCCCATCTATTGGACACACAGATGAGACATTCAATGTTGACAACCCACTGTGAATATCAAAATCCTCAATATTGACCTTATTGTCAATATCCTTCTGATCAGGCAAATTAAGGGAAATACTATCATCAATTTCAGTATGTTTCTTCAATAAATCCAATTCTTTTAATAGACGCTTCCGCTTGATCGTGGGATTCGCCCATTTACTAGTATACTCATCATCTTTTCGCAAACTGTCTAAATCTTTAGCAATTAATGTTGATAATGGAATAGGTAACAATTTATCACTTGTTAAAATCATTTGCATTGCCATAGCAACCCTAACTTCCGCCGAATTATACGGTTCTTTGGTTTTATTGGTATATATATATTCAAGTAAGTAGGTAATATTATCATTTAGTAATTTCAAATAAACATTCCTCAAATTAGGTAAACAATAACACCGATAATCAGTTAATTTCAATTCCTTTAAAATCCTATGAGGAGGTTGTACTTGCGATTTACTTGAATGTTCACACATCTTTGATGACGTATCATCTTCATCTATTCTCGTCACCTTAAGTGAATTACTAACTGGTAATTCCTGAACTGAGTTTGCTTCACTCTGTGGTTTAACTGACATTATTTATAATTTTTTTAAAGTTTATTATTTATGTAATTTAAACTTACATCTTCTTCAATATTAAGCGAATATATGGTAATTACAAATCACATGGATAAAAACGCCCAAAAATAATTTTTCACAAAAATTATTTCCATGAACTTGACATTTATATTATTATTTTAAATAATAATATAAATTTTGTGGGTTTTATCACAAAATTCATAAATAAAATACAACAAAAGTAATCTAACATTATTTTTGAATATTTTAACAAATATTAATATTTTAACAAATATTAATATTTTTGCGAATATTGATATTTTAACAAATATCAATATTTTGAACACTCTCTAATAGTAAATTCGATGAAATATCTAAAGTAATTTCAAATCCATATTCAAGAAATGGATTCAAATTCACATATAATTACAAAGTAAATCGCTCATCTATATAACTCGGAAAATTTGGAACACTTAGATAACTTCTGATTGGATGAATTTGTGTAATTGTATCAGTATCACCAACACAATTTTGACACACATCATAATTACATAGACCACAATGATACACTCTATTCCGAGTAAAAATAACATTAATATTTATACGTTCGTGACATATATCACACCAACATCCATTGCGATAAGCTGGGTTGATCAAGGCCAGTTCAGAATATGTTACATAGGACATCGTATGTCCCTTCAAACAAGAAATGATACGCATGATATATATAAATACATTCATGTATATTTACATAATTTTGAACAAATTGATAAAATTTGATTGTTACAAATTTTATCATTGATTACAATCAAATTATAAATGGAGACTCTGATAAAAAAAAGACAACAATATTTTCCAAAATGTTTATACCATGCGTATCAAACACCAATCGAAGTTAAAATTGCCAAGGATCAATATTATAATTCTGAATACTTGGATTTATATAATAATGTGTGTCAAATAGGACACAGTAATTCGCGAATTGCCAATGTCATCAGTCAAGAATACAACCAACTCAATATTAATACTAGATTTCTCAATCAAAATTTAACAAATTACGCTGAAAAATTAGCACAGTATGTGCCCCACCATAAATCATATAAATTCCTATTCGTCAATTCAGGTTCTGAAGCCAATGACTTAGCACTCAGAATTGGATTAATGAAGCACCCACATAAAAAAATTATGAGTATGGAGTATTCATACCACGGAACCACATATTTATGCGACAAAGTATCTCATCTTTACAGTACAGGTGTCATAAAATCCCAAACAGATAATGATCAAGTCGTGTTCATTCCCAGAAATGCTTTAGATCGAATGATCACCAATCTTCCACAAGCTGGAACATTAATCATAGAAACGCTTCAAGGCGTGGGTGGCAATTTTAATTTTGATACTACCTTCCTACAAAAATCATTCGAACACGCCAAACTAAATAATGTTATTACCATTTGTGACGAAGTACAAACTGGTTTTGGACGCACGGGACATACGTTTTGGGCGTTTCAATATTATGGACTAGAACCCGATATTATCACGTGTGGCAAACCTATTGCCAATGGTTACCCCATGGGATGTGTCATTGTACGAGAAGACTTGGCAGACATATTGGGTAATTTTTATTTCAACACATTTGGTGGCAATTCTGTTGCCTGTCACGTAGCACAAATTGTGTTGGAAGAAATAGAAAATCAACGATTAATGGAAAATTGTAAAGTATTGGGTGATTATTTGATACAGCAATTAACTACTATGCCATGTGTGGAAAAAGTATATGGTCGTGGATTATACGTAGGGATTCAATTACATCACAACATTGATGCTCCAAAAATAGTTGAACAATTGAAAGATAATAAAATACTCATAGGAATCGGTGCTAATCATATTTTACGCATCAAACCCCCATTAGTTGTAAACAAAGAAAATATTGATACATTTTTATCCATTTTACATAAACTGTTAGAATCATGGGTTATTAACACACCCATATCAGTAAGAAGTGGGGAATTTTCAAGAATGAAAACAATTGAATATAACGATTATGCAAATGCTTTTTACAACAATCATAACACAAATATATTACCATTTCATACTCCATACAAATACAAGTTTGATGTAAATGAAAAATCCACGAAACACTATTTGAAAATAATGTTTAACAGTGATTGTATTTATGATATGACATTTACATCAACACAAAATTTACAAATAATAGACATCGAAATTACTGATGGCGAACACACTATATTGACACTGACTAAGAATAATGGAGTATTTACATCCGGGGATGAATTATTTATGCTGATATTAGCATATTATTTGAATGATAATACACCATTCCCATTTGCGTGTGCTCAATATAAAATTACATACAATGGAAGTGGCACAATAACATACAAATGTCAACAAGGTTATCTACGAGAAAAAACACGAAAAAGATATGTCAAGCACATTGGCAAAATACAAATAGGTAGTATAATATACTCATATGGTTTATGTCGGCAAAAATTTACAATTTAAAATTTAAAATTTAAATTTAAAATTTGAATATACAATTGTATACTTTGTGAATACAAATTTTACACATGAGCAAAATAACAGATATTAACCAAATTGTCCAAAATTGGAATAATAGCGACAGAATTAGTTGGAATGAATATTTCATGAGTTTGGCCATTCTATCTTCCAGTCGTTCTCCCTGTTCCAGACTCCATGTCGGATGTATTTTAGTCAAAGATAAACGAGTTGTGAGTATGGGATATAATGGTTTTCTTTCCGGTGAGGAACATAAGAGTATTATACAAGAAGACCAATTAGGGAAAAAACATGAAATGGCAACTATTCACGCAGAACAGAATGCTATTTCATATGGAGCAAATACTGGTGTTGCACTCAATGGTGCAACAGCATATATTACACATTATCCATGCCTCAATTGTGCAAAGTTATTAGTTTCTTGTGGTATCAAAAATGTATATTACCACGAAGATTATAATAATGATCAATTAGTTTGTTTAATTTGTACTCAATTAAATATTATCAAACTCTAGACAAATGGTGGTGCATTAAAATCTTCATCTGGCCTTCGAATATGATGTACTTGTCCACCATATTCTTCATGTATACTATGGAAACTTTCATTACATAATTCCACCAATTTGGTATATTGTTCAAATATTTGATCCTGTTCCTCCAAATTAGGTAAAAAATGCTCGAAATTATTAATGGGATCACGCGCGAGTGGTTTTGTCAATGCCAATTGAAATAGATCAACTGTGGATAAATATATATTTATAATATCACCATACAGCAAGGACATTGATTTCCTAGTACTATGTTGGTATACTTGACGACTCCATTGCATTTCAGTTATCTCATTCATGAGATATTTGACTTGTAGTTCCTGCAGTATTTCACTCACTTCTGCCTCAATGTTTTGTTCATCATATTTTTTCTTTTTCACAAATCTGACTGAATTACTATCATCCCATATACAATGTACCAACTTTTTATCAAATTGAGTAACATCTACCTCCTCAATCTCAATACGATTACGATAGAGGGAAAACCCACGGTCATCCACACAATTTTGTACCATATCTGGATCAACTATATCTCTCATTGATACATTTTGCGAAAATCTCTGTAAATGTAAGTAATGACCATTTGAACTTGTGTTTAATACACGCATTGAAATCCAATCAAAATGCGTACTACAATTCGTACAATACATGTGATTGCACCCGTGTGTTTTATGAATCATGGCACAACACTTTGGACAGGGTTTACTATCACTCATCAATAACGCGATGGATTGTAGATCCTCCGCTTTACACACGTGTTGATCACTCAATTTTTCATGACATTTCAAACAAATCACAACTTTACATGTACCACACACCCCCATTTCAATAAAACCTCGACACTCCTTAACGGGACAGGGAAATACCGCATTATTCATGACTGATATTTTGGGTCTCTCTGGAAGAGTCATTTGAATCCCAAATCTTAAATTTTTTCGCTGTTCTCTTAACATTTTCTCCCATTCAACGAGTGGTTGAACGTATCTTAATGTATCTTTCTGCTCTCTCATCAATGATTCAATAATTTTGGGTTTAATCACAGTATCCATAAATTTTTTACCCAAATGTTCAACCATAAAATTCCGTTTAAATTTCATGTGACAATTAATACATTTATCTTGAGCATATTTCTTCTGACATCTCAAACAAAATTCATGCATACAATTGGGACATATTATGCGTTGTGAAATTTTAAGTTGGTCACAACAACATATACTACATTCAAATACTGACATTTTATATTTGACACAATAAAATATAAAATGTCAATTATTCATGTTTTTTATCGAATCAAATATTTATCGAATCAAATATAAAATAATTATGAACTCATCTCTAAATTATTCTCAAATTTAGATTTGAAGAAAATTTGATTTATGTAAATTGCACATATGATAATCTGGTAATACATATAATGAATACGACACCCAGAAAAAAAATAACTATTCGAATTAAAAGAAAAAAAATCGAATTATATGACTATCAATTGAGTCATAAAAAAGTATTGGACAATATTCTCAATAAAAGTGCATTTGCATTTGATTTTTCAATGTTGGGCACCGGTAAAACATACACAACTTGTTATATTTACAATGAAAACTTAAATGAACGATTCAAACACCTAATTAATATTTCACCCGTCTCTGTCAAAAGTCGTTGGCAAATGATGGAAAGTGAATATGGTATCAAAATAAATAAAATTATTAGTTATTGTGAATTAAGAACAATTAAATTTAAACAACCCAAGCATGGACTCCTAACGAGAAGAGATTACACCATTAACGTACATCATGATAACGAGACAATAACAGAAGAAGAAAAAGTAGCATACACGTGTACAAAGGAATATCTCGATATGGTTGAGAATGGGATTCTATTGGTCATTGATGAAATACAAAATATAAAAAATATGTCCAATCAATTAGATGCGTGTCGGGAATTAATACGACCTATTATGGAACAATTCCAACATTCCCCAAATACCGCCAAATCTCGTGTCATTTTATTAAGTGGAAGTCCAATAGATAAAACGACACAAATAGTTCATATTTTTCAACTCCTGAATATAATGAAAAATGAACGCTTAGCTGTATTTAATCCGCAAACATACGAAACCACGTGGAGGGGAATGCAGGAAATAGAGGATTATTGTAGTTACAATTTTAACATTGATGAAGTACTTGAAGCACGCCAATATTTTGATAATACTACAAGATATTCCAAAAATTCACGATTTAGTTCACTTAATGATTACTGCTATCAATTATTCCAAAAAATTATTAAAAAGTATTGTAGTAGTGCTATGGATCCCATTCAAGTACCCTTCAAGATTATCAAACGAAATGCTTACTATCATCTGGGTGATCATGTGAGTATTGAACTACTTAATAAGGGTATAGATTTATTGTCATCCTCATCGGGATTTAATGTAGTCAACAACACAGTTAATTTCGGGCATGATGGTGCTAATAGTTTGAGGGGTATCACCAGAGCATTAATGATGATTGAGACGGCAAAAATCCCACTTTTTAGAAGAATATCTGATGAACTGTTACATGCTAACACAAACACAAAAATCGTGATCTGCGTTAATTATACAGAAACCATCAATGACTTAATTAATTTATTAGCACAATTTAATCCACTCAGACTAGATGGTCATATGAACCATGTGAAGCGTGGTGAAGTTTTGCGAAAATTCCAAGAAAATAATACTCAATATAGATTGCTTATTGGTAATTTGGGAGTATGTAGTACAGGCATTGATTTAGACGATAAAGATGGACAATTTCCCCGCATATGTCTGGTAAGTCCAAATTATTCCACAATCACATTATATCAATTGAGTCACAGGTTTCATAGAATCAGTACTAAATCAGACTCAAAAATACATTTTGTTTTGTGTAAAGAACAAACGGAAATTAGAATTTTAAATGCACTCGCCAAAAAAGTAATGTAATGAAGGAAATTACCACAAATCAGACAGATGCTGGTGTTATTTTCCCCGGAGAATATCAAACTTGGGAAGAATAAAACATACAAATAAATTATTTTACTTTGATTTCATACAAGTAACCAATGGAAGGAGCACTCACAAAAAAAATTGATTGATTAATAATCAAAAACGTAATTATGTAATCGTATAATTATATAATCATATCTAATATGGATCTAGCCACAACACTAAGTCAATTTTACAACCCTGTGAATGTACAATCATTCGGTTGTATACATCACATTTACCCAACAAATGATAAAAATGGTTTTCCCATGGGAAATATATATTTACCAGAAATTATTTCATGTCTTGAAGGATTAGCGGAAATCAGTCAATGGAAACTTGTAAAGTTTGGAGATAATGGATTTTCTGTTTACGACACACATAACAAAATATTAGGTACAATTATTATACACATGTTGTGAATATGTAGATCAATTGGAGATATATTTCGTAATGTTATAAAATCTATTTCAATATTATAGAATAATGTCACAAAATCAAAAAAATGAGAGATCACATGGAGAAACATGTAATTTTTGTAGTACCCTGATCAAACCAGAAATGTATAAAGCTCATCCCGGTAGGTACACTTATTGTCACAGTTGTCAACGCCAACAAGGTATTCCGCGCTTCCGTGTACCCATAACTGATGAAAATGTTCATTTTCATATGAAGGGTGTATTTGAGGCATTTGTAGCAGAGGTTGAACAAGCACCCTCAATTTACGGTTATAAAAACTTTGATAGATTGTACGCTGATGTCAAATTCTACTACTCATATTTGACTGAACAGGAATTTACATCTCTATTGGAATATATTTACGACTTTGAAAGTCGTTGGAGTGAATACATCGATTTGGTACTAAATCATGGTCAATTTATGGAACTATCAAGTACTGGTGGTATCAAAAAAGATATAAAAACATCCGAGGACTGGGCAGCAGCTATTCGCAATTTACTACGGATTTTATCTATGGCAAATACCTCAATTCAAGGACAATTAACACTATTGACAAGTCCAGAAAGTCAATTAAAGAAAAAAGACGCTTGTCAAAAACAACCAGTATCTAAATGTCGTCATCCATGTATAGTAACCAAATCCAAGATGGGTTTTAAATCATGCACCTTCAAAACAAGTTAAAATATTAACTCCAATAATTATTTATGTTATATAATATATATATATACGTAATGTCATTCAATACATATCAACAAATAAATTTACAACAACCCAATCCTTTTACGATACGACCCATTCCATCAAATTTTAGATCAAATGAACTCTTATTAACTGACCATAATATGAGAATTCAATCCAGAGTAGCGATTGAAGATCTCGGATTAACTCAAACATCTACATTTATTTCTCCGATGCATCTTAATCCCGGATGGAAATGGAAATAAGAGAGATGTCCATAATTATTTTTGCAAGAAAAATAATTCCTATTAATTTTACATTTACACAAGTTCTTTAAGAATGTTATAAATTTTGTTATCTTTATCACAAAATTCATAAATTAAAATTTATTCAGATAATAATACATATATTATTATGATTATTTTTAACGAATGCAGATCTTTTTGAAACTCTTTTAGGGATTAATAACTATTAAACCATGTTCCATTTCTGGGTAAACAGTAAGTTTTTTATTTTGCCTCACTAATAGATATTTTTCAACACTTGGTACTGGATCGCCAAATATATCATTAAATCCGATCTTGTCGTCAATCATTATTTTACCTAATTTATCCATAAATTGCTTATAAACGATCCGAGTTACATCAAGATATGTTCCAGCACCGTAATATATTTTAAGTTGATTTCTTTTAATAGACAATTCATTATCTTGTAATCGAGATGCGTGTTCATCAAATGAATTATAATATGTAATTGTTCTAACTTTATCATTCACTGCCGTATTTGCTGATCCTCGCGTCATCTTAACATTTCTATACCACTCATACGATTGAATTGGATAATGATTACAATGCAATTGTGATTTAGATAATACATTTTCATTGATACACTGAAAATGTTTCTCATTTCCCGTAATTGGGTTCATATCACTGGTTATTTCCCTACCCGATAATTCATTGAGAATGGAACAATGTATACCCATTTTAGATAAATAACGCGTTCGAATAATCGTTTTTGTTAACATTTTGTCATTATTCAACATTCCATTCGTCTTAACATGATTGTATTGCGTTCTCATTATAAAATGATCCACACATCCACTGGGCGAATCAAAATATCCACTCGAACCATATATCTTCCACGGAACATATATTTGTGATACATCATTAGGTAATGATTTTAAAAAACTAGCAATTGTTTTATATTTGTCACGACTATACATAAATTCATCCAAATCTACAACTATCACCCATTCCGATTCCTTCTTCAATTTATCCAAATAATACCAATTATAGTGAGCTATTTGCATATGTGTTCTTTTATCACACTGTAGATCAATAAGTTTATCCCTTACATATGGTTCAAGTATCTGCTGATAATTATCATTGCTATCATTATCAATTAGAAAAAAATGATCTACACCTTCCATTAAATAATGTTCCAACCATTCACGTAGGATATTAGATTCATTTTTAAATATAGCAATTACTGACAAATAGTACTTCATTTATATGTATAAATGAAATATTATTTTTTATATTTTTTCACAAAAGAATTTGCCTACGATTTTGTAATGGGAATATATCTGGAATATTCCACAATGGAGTAATTGAATTTTTGAATAACATATCAGATTTACTATCCATTGTTACATAATGTTTAGTAACATACAAAGCAGTATGGGTTGGATATGTAGTGGTTCTCGTATACGCCACTGGTACGTCAAATTTCCTCACAAACATACCACTATAAATTGATGGATTATATAATTCCACCGATCTTGATTTATATGGCATTCTGGGTTTCCGATTCATATATATATAATTACATTACACAAATAAAACATAACCAATATACTTGTAAATGGCATATAGACACAAAATAATAGCAACTACTGATGGTATAGGTAATTTTCCTACATTAAATGGAATGCGATATTTGCGTTCTATTTCTGGATAAGTATAACGAAGGGTTATGACAGTAATATTGACGACTGTAAATATTATTAATATTAATACATCGCCATATATAGCAGTTGTCCCAATATTTTTAAAGATGGAAATAAGAATAATTGACATAATAATCAATATAATAATCGACAAGTAGGGTGTTTTATAAGATGTATCCATATCAACTCGTCCGTAATTTTCATCCATATTAGAGAAAAATGAATGCATATATCTGGATTCGGAAACACTTGATACAAGTAATGTATCACTCAGTGATATGATGGCAATAAGAATGAATAAAAGATAACCATACGAACCGAATAATTTACCAGAAATTAAAGCTAATGGAGTCGTTGTTTGACTCAATTCCATTGAGTTGCTCACAAATAAGGAAGCAAACGCAATCAATGTATAAATAATTGTCACAATAAGAATCGTATAAGTCATTGCTTTCCCAATAGATACTGCGGGGTCAATTGTTTCTTCACTGAAATTAGTCATGTTATTGAATCCCAAATAGGCAAATAAGGCAATGATTGATGCTGTCGATAGTCCATAACTATCAACATTTTGGGCACTAAAGAATGGTTCAGTTGGTGAGTAGTTCATAAAACATAGAACCACGATCACAAAGAGAACAAATAATTTAATATATAACATTGTGTTACTAACATTGACAGATAAACGAATACTACGATAATTTAGATAATTTAACACAATAAGACTCATTATGGCAAGTATCTTTACATTTATTTTAATTATCTTCGATAAATAATTACCTAAACCAAGGGCAATTGTTGAAATAATAAAAATATCAGAAACTAGTATACATATGCCCATGATATTTGCTGTTTTGTTATTCGTAACCGATCTAATATAATCCACTTCGCCCATATTATTTGCAAAAATACTCGATAATTCACCATATCCCATGGCAGTCAATAACCCCACAAAACCGGCTAAGATGAACGACAACCAAACCAAATTCTTACTGTATTTGGCAACATCATCGATCAAGACAAAAATCCCCGAACCAATTGTCATACTTAACCCTAAGAGAATTAAATCTTTGGTTGTTAAGACTCTCTTATATCGTACATCTGGTGAAGAAATATCCATCTATTATATTGTTATACAAATAAAAACACTTCATGTAAATTATACAAAAATACCAATGAATTTTGGGTAATTATGCAAAAATATTTTAATAATTCCCTTATATGCGCAATAATTATGGACTCATCTCTTAATCTATTTCCTCGATCTTCGGACCTTTATTTTGATGGGACGATTGATGTTGTTGTGGTGGTAATGGTTCTTCTTGTCCCTGTCCCTGTCCCTGTCCCTGTCCCTGTCCCTGTGATTGATAAATTTTCATCATTATTGGATTAATTATTTGTTCTGTTTCCTCTTTTTTTTGGTCATAAATCTGTTTCTCATCATTCTGGTGTACATTCAACCATTCTATTGTGTCTTGCACAGTTCTATCGATTGTTGTTTGATCCTCTTGTGATAGTTTATCTTTAATGTCATTGAGCGAATTTTTCAAGTGATAGATGTAACTTTCAAGTTGATTTTTTGCTTCAATCTTTTCTGCATTTTTATGATCTTCTACAGCAAATTTCTCAGCATCTTTAACCATCCGATCAATATCTTCTTTAGAACGACTAGCAACATCCGTTTTAATAGTGATTGACATCTTTTTACCAGTAGTTTTTTCGAGTGCTGTCACATTAAGAATACTATTAGCATCAACATCATATGTGATTTCAATTTGCGGTGTACCACGGGGAGCTGCTGGGATACCTGAGAGGGTAAATTCTCCCAATTTATTACAATCTCGCGTAAATTTGCGTTCACCCTCAAACACGCAAATAGTACATGCTGTTTGATTATCTGAATATGTTGAGAAAGTATTCATTTTCTTAGTAGGAATTGTTGTTCCACGTGAAATCATCGCTGTCATAATTTGACCAGCTGTTTCAACACCCAGAGTTAGAGGTGTGGCATCCAAAATGACAAGTTCTGATAAAACTTTATCAGTATTTCCACTCAAAATAGCAGCTTGAACAGCTGCACCGTATGCTACTGCTTCATCAGGATTAACTGACATATTTAATTTTTTACCATTAAAATATTCTGACAATAATTCTCTAACTTTTGGAATTCTCGTCGATCCTCCAACAAGAATTATTTCACTAATTTGCGTTTTATCAAGTTTTGCAGTTCTTAAAGCATCATCAATTGGATCAATCGTTCTGCGAAAAATTGACATACACATTGATTCAAATTTAGCTCTTGTAAGTGTAATATGTAGATCGCGTGTATCATATATACTATCAATGTCAATATCAGTTGTAATTTGACTTGATAGTGTTCTTTTAGCACGCTCGCATGCTGATTGAATTCTTCTGCGAGCCCTTGCCACAGTTGAAAGATCAACACCATATTTCTTTTTGAATTCGTCCAAACAATAATTTGTTAAAATATTATCAATATCTTCACCTCCCAAGTGAGTATCTCCACTCGTGGATTTAACTTCAAAAATACCCTCCGATTGATTCAAAACTGTAATATCGTGGGTTCCACCACCAAAATCAAAAATAAGAATATTCTTTTCAAGATTGTCTTTTTGCTTATCAAGACCGTAAGCAAGTGCT
>Ga0105099_10001466_pt1 | contig 14768 bp, 9 predicted proteins | sample PPLLak3cmMay2015_2_FD_79138 | JGI IMG/M metagenome (GOLD analysis project Ga0105099, IMG submission 79138) | Freshwater sediment microbial communities from Prairie Pothole Lake near Jamestown, North Dakota, USA - PPLs Lake P8 Core (1) Depth... | ecosystem: Environmental > Aquatic > Freshwater >... | reverse complement strand
TGGGGGAAAAATGGAGTTTCCTCCTGGCCGGAGTGATCGAGAGGGAGGAAAGGCGGTTGGAATTGCGCCTGTTGCCCCAGAAGAGCAGCGGCCCGGCTGTCGTGCCATTCGTCGAGCGGCAGTGGGGACTGAAGGTCGATTTCGATTCCCTGGCCATCGCCCTGCACAGCCGGGGGCGAAAGGGCGGCGTGCTGGGCTTAGAGGGATCGTTGGCGGTCAGCGGCCTGACGATCAACCACCCCCAAATCGCCGCCGAAGATGTCCAGGTGCGGAATGCCTCCATCGATTATGTGCTGCGCATTGGAGCCGATTTTATCGAGCTGGACAAGGCCACAAGAATTTCCTTCAACCGGCTTTCCTTCCATCCCTATTTCAAGCTTCAAACCGGGCCGGCCAGGACGTTGACCCTGCGTCTCGCTGAAACCAAATTCAAGGCCGACGATTTTTTCGGTTCGCTGCCCGCCGGGCTGTTCACCATGCTGGCCGGAATGCAAACCAGCGGGGAGCTTGCCTGCCGCCTGGATTTATTTATCGACTTCAGCCGTCCCGAGGCGCTGACGCTCGAATTCGGCCTGGAAAAACGCGATTTCCGCATCGCGCGCTTCGGTCGCGTCGACTTCGGGTCCGTCAGCGAGCCGTTTCTCCATACGACGGTTGAAGAAGACGGGGTCATGAGGTCGTTCATCGTCGGACCCGAAAATCCCGATTATCGCAGTCTCGAGCAGATCCCGCCTTTCTTGAAAAGCGCCGTCCTGACCTCCGAAGACGGGGCGTTTTTCAGGCATCGCGGCTTTTTGCTCGAACCCTTCAAGGAATCCATCGCCGCCAACCTGCTTGAAAAGCGCTTCGTGCGCGGCGCCAGCACCATCTCGATGCAGCTGGTCAAGAACCTCTTCCTCAAGCGGCAGAAGACGATTGCCCGCAAGCTGGAGGAGATGATCATCACCTGGCTGATCGAGGAGAATCGGCTGATCAGCAAGGAACGGATGTTCGAGATCTACCTGAACATCATCGAATGGGGACCGCACGTGTACGGCGCCCAGGAGGCGTCGCGCTTTTATTTCGACAAGGACGTCGCCGACCTGACCTTGGCCGAGGCGATCTTCATGGCCAGCATCATCCCTCAGCCCAAGCACTTCATGGCCGCGTTTGACCAAGAGCAGCGCCTTCGCCCCGGGCTGCAGGCGTATTACGCCGACGTGTCGGCCAAGATGCTGCGGCGGGAATGGATCAACCAGCGGGATTTCGATGCGCTGAACGCCGAGGTGCGGCTCACGGGTCCGGCCCGCTCGTTGCTCAAGGGCACGGAAAACCGGCCGCCCGAACCGCTTGAGAAAGACCTTTTTTATTGACCCGAGCATCTCGGACGACCCATAATGTCCCGAGGCGAGTATTTGAAGAATCCGGCGGCATCGAAAATCATGGTCTTTGCGGGAGCCGCGTTCTTTTTCGCTTGCGGCCTCGCCGCCGCCGCGGCCCAGGACGGCGGAATCAAGGGTTGCCGGACGATATCGACGCCCGATCCCGCGAATCGACAGGTCCAATTCTTTTTTTTCGTTCCCGACCTTGCCGCGAAAGAGGCCTTAAAAGTCCTCGTCTGCCTGCCGGGATTGAACACGCCCGGGACGACGTTTGACGACCCGGCCTGGCTCGACTTTGCCGACCGGAATCGGCTCGTTTTGATCGCGCCATCGTTCCAAGCCGACGATAAGGGATTTGCCGAAAAGCGGAGTTTTCAGTATCCCGAAGTCTGGTCGGGTCAAGCTCTCCTCGATATGATCGCCGCCGTGGGACAGGTCGTCCGGCTGCGTACCGACGGCCTGTACCTTTTCGGCTTTTCCGCCGGGGCCCAGACAGCCCATCGCTTCGCCCTTTGGAAGCCGGAGCTGTGTCGGGCCGTCGCCTTCTTCGCTGCCGGCCGGGTCGATCTCCCGGAACGACGGATTTCCGTTTCGTTCCTCGCCGGCTGCGGCGAGCTTGACGACCAACGGCTGGCCGGGATTCGTGAATTCGCCGGGCGGGCTGAAAAACTGGGGATGGATATCGTCCTAAAAACTTATCCGGACATGGGCCATGCTCTTATTCCGGAAATGGAGGCCGACGCCCGGATCTTTTTTGTTTGGCAATTGTCGAAATAAATCGGGAATATAACATGGAGTCTCCTTAACCTGCATTATTCACGAGTCGAGATGGCCGTAGGTGCAAGGCGCGGAGGGTGAAGCCGTGCTAGTCGCACCGCGAATCCTTCGCAACGAAGCAAATGCGGCCATATCGGCTCGCCCGAAGGGTAAAAACTCATATTTTTATATCTTATTGATTACAAAAGAAATATTATAATCATTAGAATTTTTATGATTAATGCAGGTTAAAGGAAGTTCGGCATGTGCGATACATTCGTGGCCCGGGGACCGGCGACAGCCGATGGAGCGACCGTCTTTGGCAAAAACAGCGATCGTGAACCCAACGAAGCTCAGGTCCTGGAATATCATCCCCGGCGGGAACGCGCAGCCGGCGCCGAAGTCCGGTTGACGTATAAGACGATTCCCCAGATCCGGGAAACCCGGGCCGTGCTCCTGTCGCGGCCGTTCTGGATGTGGGGAGCCGAGATCGGGGCCAACGAGGACGGCGTGGCCATCGGCAATGAAGCCGTTTGGTCGAAGATGCCGCTGTCCCGCGAGCCCGGCCTCACCGGCATGGACATGCTCCGGCTGGCTCTGGAGCGCGCGACGTCCTCCGGCCAAGCCCTCGAAACGATCGTCGGCTTGCTCCATGACCATGGCCAGGGCGGGATCTGCGGCTACCGCGACAAAAGGATGACCTACCACAACAGCTTCATCATCGCCGACCCGGAAGAGGCCTGGGTTCTGGAGACAGCCGGGCTACTGTGGGCCGCCCGCAGGGTCGCTGAAGCGGCGTCCATCAGCAACGGGCTGACGATCGAAGAGGAGATTGACCGGATGCATCCCGATCTCATTCCGACCGCCCGAAAGAAGGGCTGGCTGAGGAAGGGCGAGACATTCGATTTCGCCCGGTGCTTCTCCGACTGGTTTTACACGACGTTTTCCGCCTGCCGGCCGCGCCGGACCCGGTCGCTGGCCATGGTGATCGAGCGGCACGGCTCCATGGACGCGGCTGCGGCCGCGAACATTCTTCGCGACCACGCCGGGGACGACTATCGTCCGTCCAGCCACTTCCTTGGAAACAGGGTCTGCGCCCATGCCGCAAACAGTCTGGCCCGGAAGGCGACTCAGACCACAGCTTCGCTCGTCGCCTATCTTCCCAAAGCGCCGGAGCGCCGGACGCTTTGGGCAACCGGGACGGCCGCGCCCTGCCTTTCGGTCTTCAAACCGGTCTGGTTTGGCGCGAAGACCCTGCCCGATTTGGGGCCCGAACCGGGGGAACGATTCGACGAGAAAGCCTTGTGGTGGCGACACGAGCGGTTTCATCGGACCGTTCTCAAGGATTTCGGTGACCGGCTCAACGCGTTTGCCGCGGACAGGGATGAATTCGAACGGGACGCGAGGCGGAACGCCCAGACGATTCCGGCGGGGGAGAGGGCGGAATTTACGGCCCGGGTGTTTGCCGAAGCCGACCGCAAAACGGCCGAATGGCTGGAGCGCGTCCGGGCGCTTCCCATCCGTTCCAAGCCCGGTTTGGTTTATCGTTCTTTCTGGAAAAAACAGAACCGGGAAGCCGGGATCACTTCATAGACGCCGGAATCACCCGGCCGAAGGCGAGGCACTCCTCGCGTTTGAGGTTGCCGGCGTCAATCGAGCGGTTCGGTCCTCTCCGCGACCTTGAGCTTGCGCCGCAGGTCGAGGCCTTCTCCTGTCAGCCGGAGCTCGTATTCCCCAGCCCGGGCGAATTCCTGGTAGCGGAAGAAGTAAGGTTCGGGGCTGTCCGCGGTTTTCACCACGAGGTCCCAGCGGATCTGGTTGAATCCCGTTTTCCCCGAAAGCCGCCAGGACTTGACCTCTTGTCCCTTGGCGTCATGGACGCTCAGCGTGACGTCTCTCGGGCTCTTCAGGTAGAAGGTGAGAGGAACCTTTTCCATGGTCTTCAGACTGGAGTCGCGATGCGTGTCGTTTGTCCAGGGCCGGCGGGCGGCCGGCGGATCGAAAAGCGTGTCCGCGGGGACCGCTCCGTTTTTAAAGATTTCCTGGATGGGCCTGATGTTCATCACGTAAATCCCGCGGCCGTAGGTTGAAGCGACGAGGTCCATCTCCCGTTCCTGAATGACGAGGTCGGAGACGGCCGCCGCCGGAAGATTCGGCCCTAACAAGGCCCAGGTCCGGCCCCGGTCGACCGAAACGTAGACGCCGCGCAGGAGCCCGGCGTAGAGGATGTTCTCGTTCGTCGGGTCCTCGACGATGCAGTAAGCGACCTCGTCGGGAAGGCCCGCCGCGAGCGACGTCCAGGTCAGGCCCAGGTCTTCGCTCACGAAAAGCCGGCAGCCGACGTCGTCCTGGTTGAGGCCCGAAGCGGCAAGATAGACCCGCGTCCGGTTGAACCTCGACGGGCAGATGCTCCGGATATAGTTTGCGGGAAGGCCCGTGGAGTGTTCAAGCCATGTTCCGCCGTCATCCAGCGTGACCCAAAATGCGCCCCGATCCGTGCCCAGAAAAAGGACGCCCGGCTCGAGGGGGGATTCGGCGATGGCCCCGGCGGCCGTCGAGTGGCGCTGTGGATCCACCGACCGGGACAAGTCGGGGCTGATGAGCTTCCAGGAATCTCCGCGGTCGGGGCTTTTAAAGACATAGTTTCCCGCGTGATACAGGGTGAAGCGGTTGTGCGGGGAGATGAAGTACGGGGTGATGAAATTGTATTCCGCCCGGCCCGCAAATCCCTTCGGCAGGCGGGGCATGATGGAGACGGAGCGTCCGGTGCGCATATCCTTCCGCCGCGCCGCTCCGTTCTGGGACGAGAAATAGACGGTGTGAGGGTCTTCCGGATCGGCGAACGTATAGCAACCGTCTCCGCCCGACCAGGAGTCGAGCCAGACATAGCGCCAGCCGTCGGCGAAGCGTGTGTTCCATTCCCGGGCCGGCCCGAAGACGGAGGCGTCATCCTGCGTCCCGCCGTAGATCATGTAGGGATTTTGGTTGTCCACGGAGATGTCATAGAACTCGCCGACGGGGATGTTGTTATGATGGAGCCAGGTCTTTCCCCGGTTGTAGCTCGTGTAAACGCCTCCGTCGTTCCCGACGGCGAGATGGTCGGGATTGCCGGGATCGATCCAAAGTTCGCAGTGGTCAAGATGGAGAGTCTCGGCCGGATTGGGGAAAAGGTGATAAACGTCGCCGCCGAGGAGGCCGAAGTTCCGACCGCCGTCCCGGCTGCGGGCAATCCGGACGCCCAGGGCGTAAACCTCTTCATCGTCTTTGGGATTTAGATAGATATCGGCGAAATACCAGCCAATGCTGGGGAAGATGAAGAGGTCCGCGGCGTGGGTTCGGGACCATGTCGTTCCGCCGTCCGTCGTCTTGTAGACCTCGGCTGCCTTCGTCTCGCCCTTGTTTAAGTTGTCGACGAGGATATAGGCCTTGTCCGGATTGACCGCGGAAACGGCGATCCCGATTCTGCCCGTCTTCGGGCCGTCTGGCAGGCCTCCGCCGAGCCGGCGCCAGGTTTTTCCGGCGTCCTCGCTTTTCCAGACTCCGCTCGAGGGGCCGGAAACCCCGGGATAGCTTTCCCACGTCGTGGCATAAACGACCGACGGATCCGAAGGGGCGATGACGACGTCGTTTGCGCCGGTGCGCTCGTTCATGTAAAGGACGTGCTCCCAAGTGAGACCGCCGTCGAGGGTTCGATAAAGGCCGCGGTTTCGATCGGCTGTCCAGTAGCGGCCATGGACGGCGACGAAGGCGATGTCAGGGTTAGCCGGATGGATGTCGATTTTGCCGATATGGTCCGAATTCCGAAGTCCGAGATTGCGCCATGTGGCCCCGCCGTCGTCGGAACGGAAGACGCCTGTTCCCGGCATGGTGAAATTGCGCGGCTTCTTGAGATCGACGCCGGTTCCCAGCCAGATCGTTTCCGGCCGCGAGGGGGCGAGAGCGACGTCGCCGATGCCGGGGGCGGACTGGTTTTCGAAGATCGGCTTCCATGTCAACCCGTTGTCCGTCGTCTTCCACAGGGTGCCGGGCCCGAACGCGGCGTATAAAGTGCCGGGGCGCGAGGGATCGCCCTGGATGCACGCGGCCCGGGCGCCGTTCATCACCGGCCCGACCGAGATCCACTCCAAGCCGAACTCCGAGCTCCCCTTGAGCTCCATGTGGTGCTTCCAGGATCCGATCAAGAGGCTTTCCGGTGCTTCCTGGCCGGCCGGGACGGCCTGACAAAGCAAGGCCGCGGCCAGGACGAGGGCCAGCGTCGTTTTTTTAATCAAAGGTGTTATTCTCCCGGATTCAGCTTTTTTCGAGTTGTTTGAGGGCGGTTTCGGCGGCCCGGCGAATCATATCCCGGTAGGATGGGACGGCCGCGGCGTGCTTGAGAAACGTTACGGCCGAGGGATCGCCCGCCTTCCCGATCGCTGTCAGTGCTTCGGCCTGAACCCGATAGCTCGCGTCCTTTTTAAACAGGCCTTTGTAGAATTCGACAAGGCCTCGGTCCTTGAGATCGCCCAGGGCGGCCAAAGCCGCAGCTCGAACCTGAGAATCCGGATCCTGGCAGGCTTTTTTAAAAACGTCCGGGCCGTTCTTGTCTTTCATCCTGGCCAGGGCTTCGAGCGCGCTCTTCCTGACCGCCCAGAACGGATCGGTCCGGAGGCCGGCGATAAGGCCGGCGGAGACTTGAGGATCATCCTTGAAAGCCAGGAGTCCCGCGGCCGCCTCCATCCGTCCGATGACGTCGTCATATTTAAGCTGAAAGAGAAGCTCGTCCCGTTCCTTCGGAAAAACGATTTCCTTGATGAGGACGTTATCTTCATCGAACCGGACCAGCAGCGGCTTGGTTTCGGCCGGAAATTCGAAAGTCTCCTCGCGCTCCTTGATCCAGACTTTCAGGATGTCGGTCTTTCCGGCGGTGACGAGCTTGATGGAAACGGGAACCCGAAACACGGGCACGCCCTTGGAAAAATCCTGGACCTGGGCGATCCTGAGCCGGACGACTTTTCCGGCCGCGTCCCATTCGTAACGAACGTCGAAGACCGGATGCCCGGGCTTGAACAGCCATTGGTCGAAAAACCAGTCGAGGTTCCGGCCGGTGACGGTCTTGACCGAGCGGATGAAGTCGGCGGTGTCGACCGCATCGAACGCGTACCGATGAAGGAAATGACTGAGCGTCTTGAAGAACGGCTCCTCGCCGACGAGCGAGCGGAGCATGTGCAGGACGCGGGCCCCCTTGGGATAGGTATGGGAATCGAACATGTCGCCCGGCTCATCGTAGCGGTCGGAGACGATCGGCCGGATGTAGCGCGTTTTGGCTTCCCTGAGGTAAGCGTCCAGCTTGCCCTGGAGGTTGAGCGCGCCCTCGTCGTCGCCTTTCTCGTAACGGTGGTACAGGTAGTCCGAATATGTCCCGAAGCTTTCGTTGAGCCAGGTGTGGGCCCAGCTTCTCAGGGTGATGAGGTCGCCCCACCATTGATGGGCCAGCTCGTGGGACACGATGCCGATGGCCGTGAAATCGGGCTCGCCTTTCTCGTCGACCATGATCCGGTGGGTCATGGCCGTGGCCGAGGTGCTTTCGGCCCCTCCTCCGGACGGGACCGAGATCTGGTCGTATTTTTGCCAGGGATAATCGTAGCCGAAGATCGTGTTGAAGAACTCCATCATTTTTGGGGTTTTCCCATAGGTCGGCAGGGCTTTGGCCTCATCCTGGGGATAGACCCAGTAATTGATGGGAAGGGTTTTATAGGAATCCCTGATGACGACATAGGGTGCGGCCGCCAGGAAGATGAGATACGTCGAGTGGGGAAGGTCCTGGGTCCAGTGATAAGTCACCGTGCCGGCCGCCTCGTCTTCGATCACGCCGACCAGGCGTCCGTTCGCCCCGACCTTCAAACCCGACTTGACCGTGGCCACGATCTCGTTGGTGACCTTGTCGTTCGGGTAGTCATAGCAGGGAAACCAATGATGGACGTTTTCAGGGAAAGAATCCGAGAAGACGAGCTGGGGATAGTCCGGCGTCTCGGCCATGAATCGCAGCCCGATCTTCGGGTTCGCTCCGTGATGGAAGCAGGTGAACGAGAGGATCTCGCCGAACTTGTAAGGCCGGGGCAGATGGACGGTCAGCTCCTTGGTCGATTGATCGAATTTCAACGGGCTGCCGTCTTCGCTTAAAACGGCGGTCACCGTGAATTCCTCGGCGTCGAGAACGCAGACTTCGAGGCTCTCCCGCAAAGAAGACACCGTGACTGTAGTCGCGCCTTCAAAGGCTTTTCGATCGAGATCGAGCTTGATCTTGATCAAATAGTGAAGCGCGTCATAGGACCGGCTGCGCTCGGATTGAAGCGCTTTTTTCGACCAATCCACGGTTTGGGCCCAGGGGGACAAGGAAACGGCGAGGATCAGGAGAACGGCCAGAAACGCTTTCTTCACGATCGGTTTCCTTTCAACGCTTGATTCCGGGATCGCCGTAGATCTGAAGGAGACCCGGGCTTTTCTTCAAGGCTTCGATTTCCGCCACAGTCCTGGGGGCGCCGAGCGAAAGATTCTCATAGCCGGTCTCCGTGATGGCGATCGTATCCTCGATCCGGATGCCGATTTCCTCTTCGAGGCGGAACAGCTGGATGTCGCAGGCGAAAACGAATCCGGGCGCGAGGACTTCGTCGGGACCGGCGAAGGTCCCCATGACGTCGTGCGTGGCCAGGCCGATCATGTGGTTGTAACCGCCGTAGCGGATGATCCCGCGGAAATCCGGGATAAACCGGTCCAGCCCTTTTTCCTTCAGCATGGTCTCGACCGCGGCCCCCACCTGTTTGAAGGTCACGCCGGGTCGGTAATTCGCCGCGCAGACGTCCCGAACGGCCAGGGCCGCTTCATAGAGCTCCTTCTGGCGGGGGGTGAAGGCGCCGGAAGCGGGGAACGTCGTCGAGATGTCCACATGGTAGTCGGCCACGTCGGGACCGGCGTCCAGGATGATGAAATCTCCGGCCTTCAGGACCCGGTCATATTTGTGGTAATGCCCGAAAGCGTGATTTTTCCCGGACATCAGGATGGGCGCATAAGCCATATCCACGGCGCCCTCCAGGCGGCAAACGAATTGAAAGACGGCTTCGAGGGCTTTTTCGGAGACGCCGGGACGGGTCGACTGGATCAAGGCGTTGTGGGCCTTGACTCCGATCCGGCCGGCGCGCCGCAGGACTTCGATTTCGGCGGGCGTCTTGATTTTTCGCAGATCCCAGACCAGGGGGGAACAGTCCCGAATATCGACTTGGGGAAATTTATCCCGCAAGTGCTTGACGAACTGGAGCTCCCGGGTGAGGCGGCCATCCCAAGGATTGAGTGTCATGGCGCGTTGCAGGGCGTTAAATTTCTCGTTGGAGTTTTCGGGGCCGAGCTCCTCGGGCTTGAACATCGTGAAGAACACCCTGGCCCTCTGGCTTAAGCCGGTCAGGGTCGTACCGAATTGCCCGGCCGGAAGGACTTTTTCGATTCCCGTCACTCCCTTGGGATTTCGGACAAGATCCAGGGGAATTCCTTCCCCCTCCGCGTCTTTCTCGTCGATCGTGAAGAAGAGAAAACTTTCTCTCCGGATTCCGTCGATGATGAGAAAAGCGTCGGGAATTTCGACGCCGGTGAAATAGGAAAAATCATGGCCTTGCCGGAACTCCCGGTCGTCGGCGGGCGTGGCCGCGCCGAGAAAGACGGCGATCCCGTCGGGGATCCGATCCATAAGCCGGTTTCGGCGGGCGGCATATTCCTTGGCCTCGAAAAGAAGGGGCGCTGCCGACGACATCCCCGCCGAAATAGCCAGAAGAAGAAATACGCGCAAGGCCCAAAAGCGTTTTTTCATCCTGCACTCCTCTCTTCTCACAAAGCGAGGATATCCCGGCCGCGGACGCGAGTCAATGCGGCGAGGCCGGCGACGCGCCGTGTTTTATAAGGCGATCTTTGCAGCGACCTGCATCGACAGGGCCATGATCGTCAGGATGGGCGGCCGGCCGAGGGATGCAGGGAAAAGCGTGCTGTCGGCGACATAGACGTTGCCCGGAAGGCGGTCGTGATGGAGCGTCCGCGCTTCGGCCGGGGTCAGGGGCAGCATGCCTCCGGGATGTCCGGCGTTCAGTGTCCCCGGGACAAGATCTCCGCGCGGGATCCCCAGCCGGGCGAAGATTTCGGCGCTGAGATCCGCGGCCTCCGACAGCTTCCGGCGGTCTTCCGGTGTCAGGCCTTTTTGAATCTTTCGGCTTTCGACCGAGCCGGAATTCGTATCGGCCAGCTTGATCATCAGGCTGAGGATGCCGTTTCCGGGCGGTTTCCAATCTTTATTGAAAAAATAGCTCAGATGGTCGAAGTAGGGCGAGAGGATGTATCCCTCCCGCTCGACGATGAAGGGCATCGGAAGCTCGGTATTCTGGCCGGCGTCCGGGACGGACGCGGCGAGGCAGAGCACGGGGTCGACGAACAAACGGGGCTCGACGGCGATGTCGGAATTCTGGAGGATAACCGGCGTCCCCAATCCCCCGGCGGCGAGGATGACGCCGTCTGAGGGAACGAATTTTCGCCGCGGGCCTTGCTTGACCATGACGCCCCGGGCTTCTTTCCCGACGATCGCCAGGCTCTCGACTTCCGCTCCGGTCACGATCCGGGATCCTTTGGCTTCGGCTTTGCGGAGAAAAGCCCGGCTGTCCCATTTGATTCCGAAGGGGCACCCCAGCACGCACCGGCCGCAGTTGCGGCAGCTCTCGAAGCGACCCATCTTCGGCGTCGGGAGAGGAGCGAGGCCGAGCTCGCGGCAGGCGTCGAAAAGGCGGACCGTTTGCGGGCGCCAGCGGGCTTGATGGGCGGTTGAAACGGGGACTTCTCTTCCCAGTTCCTCGAACGCCGCGTCGAGATCGATCCCGAGTTTTTTTAAATCGTGATCCAGGCGAAGGGCGTTGGCCGTGGCGATCGTCGTCGTTCCTCCCGTTCCCCGGCCGCGGACGAGGATCATCCCGTCTCCGGCTTTGTCGATCCGCATCGCCGGGAAAAGGAGGCTGATTTCCCGGGGATCGAAAAGCAGGCCCGCTTTCTTCGCCCGTTCCGGGATCTTGAGGTTCAGGGAAAAGGGCCTGAACTCCCGGCCGGCCTCGAGGACGGTGACGTCGAACCTGCCTTGGAGCTTGAGAGCGGCCGCGGCGCCGCCCGCGCCGCTTCCGACGACGATGATCCGCTTCACCGGAGCCCCGCCGGAAATTCGAACCGCGCCAGGCAGCAGGGCCGTTCGTCGGTCATCCGCTCGGAAAATTCCAATCGGCCGCCGCCGGCAAGTCCGGCTAAAATACCCTCATCCAAGGCGGAGATGAACCCGCACGTCCGGGACGCGTAATAGGAAGCGAAAAAACACTTGCGGATGACGATCCCGCCCGAAGCCGAACCCTGGAAGTCGATGCCGAGGAGGCGGTAGAGAAGCCGTCCGGCCCGCATGACCTCGGCCGCGGAACGGATGCGGAGGTCGCGGCGGAGCTCTTGTCCGAAAGCGAAAGCCGAGTCCCGAAGGCGCGCTTTCGCCTCGGCCGAAGAAGAATCGCTTTCAAGGCACCGCCCGGCCTGCTCGGCCGTGAACCTGGCGTATTCCCGCCTGACCTCGACGAACGATCGGCCGTCGAGGCGGGGTGCCTCGGCCTCAAGCGCCCGGGCCGTGAGGGAAAAAAGCCGCCGGAATTTTTCCTCCCGCAAGCGGCGGGGAATGTGAATTTCTGCCACCGACAAGCGCAGGTTCAAGAAGGCCTCGCCGTACTCCCCTTGAGCTTGACGCTGCGGAAAATCCAGAAGGCCAGGAGGGCGAGCGCGCCGTCGACGATTCCGTTAAGTAAAAGGATGAAATCCGGTCTGTGGATAAAGAAAACTCCGAGGGAGAACAAGCTGCTCGCCGCCTTGGCTTGGGCCAGGAGGAATGGATACGCGGATACGAAGGGGGAGCGGAAGATCCGCCAGGCGAGGACGGTCACGACGGCCATGTAGGCCGAAGCCATGACCGAAAAGAAACCCGCGCCGTGAAGAGGGGACTCGTTCATCCCGAGGCTCCGGCCGAGGGCGTTGATCCCCCGGAGGACGGTCTCGGGAGCCAGGAGAAAGAGGCTGCCGACGGCGGCAAATGTCAGAAACATCGCCAAGCCGAAGAACTTAACCGTTCCCGTTTTCATGAGGATGCTTCCTCCAGGCCGTTCAACATTCGGTGGACCCGGGATGGCGGGGAAAACGACGCTTCCCGAACCAGCTCCCGCGACGCTTCTGGGGGCAGCGGAAGCGAGCCGGTGTCATACTTGGAATACAGCCGGAAATTCGCGTTGGCGAAACAGGTCGAGGACGGCCGGAATCGCGCCCGCATGTCGGCCCAGATGTCCCCGACCGATTGCCGGCGAACGTTGCCGAAGGAGAGCGGGGTGAAGACGCAGGGGCTCACCTCGCCGAAGGCGTCGACATAGATCATTTTCGTTCCGGCATTGCAGCCGAAGTTTTCCGGCCCTTCAAAATGACCGAGATAATTGACGACGGGGCCGCCGTTCCGGTTGGATCGATCCTGAAGCTCGACCAGGGCGCGGCGATCCGCCTCCGAGCAGACGCCGTCTTCCTTCCAGAACGGCCGGCTCGACGGCTTGGCTTCGCTCAGCCAAACCTCGTCGATCGGCAGCGTCCCGAGAAAATCGAGAAGCCGTTGGGCCTGACCCGTCCGGATCATGTCCTTGGTCAGGACGGCCGAAACGCCGGTATCGAGGCCGGCGGATTTGAAGATTTCGATCGCCCGGAGCGCTTCGGCGAACGCTCCCGGGTATCCCCGGCCGCGGTCATGGGTCTCGGCTTCCCAATGATCGAGGCTGATGGAGACGGAAAACAATCCGGCCCGCTTGAGGTCGGAGGCGAGAGCCGGGGTGACGCCGAGGCCCGTCGTGAACAGCTTGACGGCGCATTTTTCGGCCGCTTTCGCGACGACGGCGGCCAGGTCGGGACAAAGGAGCGGTTCGCCTCCGGTCAAGCCGAGCCAGACGAGACCCATCTCCTGAAGCGCCTCGATCGTCTTCATGATGGTCGGTGTGTCCATCCTCACGCCGGTCCGGTCGCGGTTATAGCAAAACCCGCACCGCTGCGGGCAGGCGTTCGTCAGGCCGATTTGGCCGTGGGAAGGGCCCGGACTCTTTTTAACAATGTGCGCATCGACAAAGCGCGCATAGGCGGGACTGTTGAGGGGCGGAAGGTGCGAATGGAGAATGAGATCGTTTCCGATCCGCCGCGGCTTGAATTTTCGGATGTAACGGAGCAGAAAGAGGTTGACCGAAGGCTTGGCCTGAAGGATCCGCGGATTCGAGGCCAGCGACGAGAGCACGGCGGAAATTGTTCCAGGCATGGGATATGTCCTTCTTTGACTCCCGATTCTACGGGAAACGCATGCTCCGGTTCAAGCGTGGCGTTCCACGCCGGCCGGATTCGCCGGTTGTCGAAATACGCTTTTATCTTTTTAAGAAACAAAATATGGAATTCTTAAGAAATTCATAATGGTTTCTTAATGTCCTTCTGTTAATCCATAATCGCGGCCGCGAGTCGGACCTTCCGGCGATCGATTTCGGCCGAATTTATGGAGGGCCTCTTTATGAAATTCGTTCTGACTCTCGTCCTGCCGCTGATCCTGTCGATCAACGGCTTCGGTCAAATTTCGGCTCCCGAATTTGTAACGACTCCCATCAACAAAAAAATCATGGAGTTTCCCGATGTGTTCGATTTGAGCTCGCCGCTCAATTCCTGTGTGACGTTCAACCGCTTGATCATCAACGGAAAAAACAGCCGGCTGGCTTCGGCCAGCACCGCCAGGTTCGGTTATGGCGTATCCGGCCCGGCCGAGCCGGACTCCCAGGTTTCGGAAAAAGCGAGGAATTTTTACCTCAACCTGCTCGTGATCGAGATGATTCAATACAAGAACTCGATCGCCGGGGCGATCGGCCGATATGCGGATGACAATTACTCCATTCGATTTTTAAGTCTGGAAAACGGCCGATGGGTGAACGCCGGCGAAGACGCGGGGACGAGCCTCGATGATGCGAGAGATCGATTCGCGAAGAAAGCCGGCCGTTTTTATGGCTTTCTCGAACGAATCAAAGTATTAGATGTCCCGCCGGCGACTCCCCGGGTCCTGGCCGATTTCCTGAAAACGGAAGGCCGTGAACCAAAGACCTATCTGCTTCAGGTCTTGGCCGAGCATTCCTTGGTTATTTATGGCGAAGTCCACCGGCGACAATGGTCCTGGGATTTTTGCCGGAGCGTGATCAACGACAAGGCCTTCCCCGACGCGGCGGGCACCGTTTTCCTGGAGATATCCGCCCATAGTCAGCGCAATCTGGATCTCTTCTTGTCCAAGGACACGATGGATCGCGAGCTGATTCTGGACGCCCTCCGAGACATTCAAATCTACGGCTGGCACGACCGGGGCATGTTCGAATTCATCCTTGACGTCTGGAAGCTCAACAAGACGCTGCCCGCGGAAAAGCGGATCAAGCTTGTGGCCGCGGACTATCCGCGGCCGTTCAGCCAATTCAAAACCTATGAAGAGCTGGACGCCTACTTCTCGGCGGCCTCCAACAGAAACGCCTTCATGGCGGATAAGGTCGAAACCACCCTCAGGTCGAACCGGGATGG
>Ga0105099_10001465_pt1 | contig 14780 bp, 9 predicted proteins | sample PPLLak3cmMay2015_2_FD_79138 | JGI IMG/M metagenome (GOLD analysis project Ga0105099, IMG submission 79138) | Freshwater sediment microbial communities from Prairie Pothole Lake near Jamestown, North Dakota, USA - PPLs Lake P8 Core (1) Depth... | ecosystem: Environmental > Aquatic > Freshwater >... | reverse complement strand
TTCGCTTATGCCCGATACATCAAATAAGGTGTTCTCAATACAGAATATCGGGAACCAGATCCTTTCTACAGAAGGATCAGTCGATTATGGCATCTATCATCTTAAGACACCGATGCTCTTTTTCCTCGGGCATTCCGACTGCGGAGCCATCAAGGCCTACCTGAAGGGATTCGATGATGAAACATACAATATCAAGCATGAGCTCGATTTCCTTCGTCCTTCAATCAGGGAGCTTGAAACCACAAAAGATTTTGAGAAGCTTCACGCCCATATTATCGAAAAGAACCTCGATTACCAGGTAAATATCGCTTACAAGAAATATAAAGACCTTGTTCAGTCAGGGGCGCTCACCATCATGGCCGGATTCTATGACTTCAGGGGAGAGTTTGGCAAAGGTCATGGAGACATCGTGATCGTGAATGTGAACAAGCACAAGGATGTTGAAGATATGCGCAGCCTGCCGCTGTTCGATATGCTGTCGAAAGCGCAGAAGGAACTGCACATAGGCAGATTACCCGGTTAAACTTTTTTCGGGGGGATAAACAAAGAGTTCCCCTTATTGAATTTTCTTTCGAGAATCAGATCCACAACCTGTACGGCTCCCATCATAGTTCCATAAAGGCCATGAGCGAATTTTGGCTGGTACAGTTCTTTTATTGGTGTTTTCATTGGGATCCGCTTCGGCCCGAACTGTGTAACAAGCGAAGCTATATCATAAATACTTCCTGTGGGTGATCCTGAATAACGTGCATAGGTAGCAGGGGTGGAAATATCTCTGACTACGATATGTTTCTTAAGATCAGGGATGAAATATTTTTCTGCAATGTCGATAAGGAAATCAGCCCATTTCTCCTTCTCGGCTATGTATTTTTCATAATCGTTTTCACGGAGATCTTTCCATCCGTCAAGAGCCCAGGGTGTACTTCGTATTGTGATGGTATTCTTTGCTCCTGTTGTAAGTGAAGGGCAGATAACAGCCACATGGAAACAATCTTTTGTAAATCCGTGATTGCCCTCAAGGAATGCATTGAACAGCTTTTCTGCAGTGCCCAGCCCTGTTGAAACAACATTGTACGGATAATCAAGATCGAGTTTTGTCATGTCGATATTGTCATCAAGTCCAAGTGCAACATTGACCGATGAGGGTGACATTATGGTGTTGTCAAGCTTCGTGACATACTCCGGGGGAAGATTCTCATCACCTACAAGCTGCCGCATTGCAAGCATGGGGTCGACAGTTGTGATGACTTTATCTGCCCTGATCACTGCTGATTCGCCATTTATCCTCACGCCAGATACCTTGCCATCCCTGACCTCTATTTTTTCGACCTCTTTGCTGAACAGGATCTCACCTCCGAGGGACTGGAACTTTTCAGCCAGTTTCGCAGGATATTCATCAAAGAACCCCAGGGGACGGAAACATCTTGTCATTGATGAGAGCATGGCGCCGGTGGCCAGTATTGCAGAGGCCCTGTCGGAGGGTACTCCCGAAAACGATGTAAAAGTCTCCATCACTTCCCTCAGCCTGCCCCCGGTGATCCCAAATTTATCAAGCAGCTGAGAGTATGTACGGTTCAGGTTTGCAATTACTTTCGGTGCCTTGAAGATGGTAGCCAGTGTGTCTTTCAGGGTGGCATTGGCTTTCAGTTTTCTTACCTGTTTGAAAAGGTCGACCGAATAGTCCATCAGGGCCCTGATTTTATCGGCATCGGAAGGAAATGTATCTGTCAGATACCTGGTGTAGTTTTCAGCGCCTGCAGGGATCTTGTATTCATCCACATGGTCGCCGTCGACAACCAGCCGCCTCATAAAATTCTTCTCATATCTTTTAAGCGGCAGATCAATCCCGAGGTAATCAAGGATATCAACAATATCGGGGAAGAGCTGGGTTGTTTCAAATACATACCCGCCCTTTTCGTATGCAGTGCTGTAACCTCCGGGATAACTGTTCTTTTCAATGATAAGCGTCTTCATCCCTGACGTATTTTTCATCCACATCAGTCCCGATGCCAGACCGCTCAGTCCTGCACCGATTACAATAAGATCGTACCTGTCTCTGCCGGAATAATTAGACGACAATGTATCGCGTTTAAGCATGGAAGTATTGTTCATGGTTTTCAGGGTTGATTTATATTATTCTTTTATTTTGCCGGGAAATGTAATTACCACGCCTCCGTTAATACATGTGCCCCTGCCATAATCGTTGTCGGAAATATCTCCTCCCCAGGCATGTATATAGTAGCTGATCATGGTCGTTCAGTTAAGACAATTATGCTGCCTATTTGGAAAGTAGCATCCTGATATCCGGGTTTCCCGCGTAGTCAAGTGCTGTTTTCGACTCATTATCCCTGAGGTCGGGATTTGCTCCTTTTTCAAGAAGCAGTTTCACGACTTCAGTGTGTCCGTTCGCTGCAGCGGCCATCAGGTCAGTAAATTTTGCTGTCCTCTCCAGGTTGAATTTCGCACCTTTTTTAAGCATCACCTTTACAATGGCGATATGTCCGCTCCGTGAAGCACGAATAAAAGCGGTGGTCTTATTGTAATTTTCGTAGAGGCTGGCGTTTGCTTCCTTTCTCCTGTTGAGCTTCACGGCCTCAAGGGCTCCGTCCTGCGAGGAGGTGATGGTGGCAGTAACCTGTTCATTGTAAAGAGAATCGGGTTTCGTGGCATTGTTAAGCAGGGCTTTTAATGCCTCTGCGAGTTCTTCGCTGGCATTTATTATCAGGGCATTGGTGCCGTCCGATTCATGGAAATCAGGCTTTGCTCCGTTTTGAAGCAGCAACTTTACCACATCCGCATTTCCGTTCAGTGAAGCCAGGAAGAGGGCATTTGAACCATCGGTGCATTTAAGATTGATATCAGCCCCGTGGTCCAGCATCAGTTGCACATATCCGACGTGACCGTTAAGTGAGGCTGTCATCAGGGCAGTCAAACCGCCCTTGTCCTGCAGGTCGGGATCAGCACCTTTGTCAAGCAGCAATTTTGCGACATCAGTATATCCTGAGAGTGCAGCCTGGATCAGCGCTGTTGTTTTGCTGTTCAGGTCACGGGTATCTGTCAGCGCTCCTCTTTCAAGCATTATACTGACTATCTCCGTGTATCCGCTCTGGGCCGCCAGCATCAGGGGTGTGTATCCGTCATAAGACTGAAGGTTTAAATTAGCCCCATTATCAAGAAGCATTTCCACAATTTTTGTATGTCCGTTCTGTGCTGCCATCATAAGGGCAGTCAGTCCGTCAATCTCCTGGATATCTAATACAAATCCTCTTTCAAGCAGAAGCTTTACAACTCTTGTATGACCGTTAAATGAAGCATACATGGCAGCAGTTGCGCCATCAATTGATTGCATGTTCGGGTCGGCGCCTCTTCTCAGGAGCACCCTGCATGCAGAAGAATATCCTTTTGAGGCCGAATGCATCAGGAGGGTCCTGTCAAAGGTGTCTGTGAAATTGACATCGTCAACAAGCTTCGCCAGCGTGAAGGTATTAGTCCTTTCACTCTGTCCCTGCGCATGAAGCAGAGTTTGACTTAACAGTTGTAATAATGCAATTACGATTATTTTGACTATTGGTTTCATGAATCCCAAACTTTAAAAACAACTGTAATTGTAGTTTCTGATAAAGGTTTTGTTTATCAAATAACAATAAAGTTATAAAAATGTTGTGACTTAAGAGTTTACTGAATTAACATTTAGCAGAATATTTTCAATAATTTTATTGCATAAATATCTTATTATGAAAAGACTGATCATTGTTTTGTTGGTTTTACCGGTTATGCTGACATTTATCGGCTGCAACCGGGCTCCCGAAAAGATAGTCGGCATCAAGATTTATGATTACGAAAAGGATTTTATCCAGCTGACAGATAAATGGAAAGAAATGGGGATCAACACTGCATTCGTAAGTAAAGAGCTTGCCGCCAATACTTTATTCAGGAAGTTGCTGAAAGAAAAAAATATAAAAGTCTATATCATCTTCCCGGTTTTCTATGATCCTGAACTACTTCACCACGACAGCACTCTGTATGCGATCACCAATAGAGGAGAAGCTGCCAAAGACGACTGGGTAGAGTTTGTCTGTCCATCGCGGGCGGGCTATCGTTCAATGAAGATCAGTGAAGCGGCTGACCTGGTAAAAGAACTGGAACCGGATGGCCTTAGCATTGATTTCATACGTCAGTTTGTATTCTGGGAAATGATCTACCCTGACAGGAGTGCAGAGAGCATTGACATGGCCTGCTTTTGTGATTCCTGCACAGGAAGCTTCTGCAGGCTTAATAATGTTGAAATGCCTGATACATGCATCACCATTGAAGAGAAGGCGTCGTACATTTCAGGTTATCACTCCGGAACCTGGAACGATTACCGCAGTGACCTGATCGCTTCAATGGTGAAGGAGATCTCAGATAAAGTACACAATGTTAAACCTGATCTTAAAATTAATGTTCATGCAGTGCCATGGCGGGATGAAGATTTTGTAGGTGCAAATATAAAGGTTGCCGCACAGGACATACGAAAGATAGCCCCATATACTGATTATATATCGCCAATGTGCTATTCGCAGATGGTGAGGCGCGATGCAGGATGGATTGAATCGGTGGTGATAGAAATGGACAAAAAGGCTGCGGGGAAAATATTGCCCAGCATCCAGGTGTACCCATATTATGTCGATGATGTTTTTACTGCTGATGATTTCGAAGATTGTATTGATGCAGCATTGAAAAAACCATCACGGGGAGTGGTGTTTTTTTCATGGCCCTTGTTTGAGAAAGATACTCTCAGGATGGAATCATTAATAAGAAAATGAGGGTGATTCTGAAAACCGGAATAATGAAAGAGTTATGCGATGGCCAGGACTTTCTCTCCGTACACAGGATGTCTTTCGGCCGCCATCATTACGATCCGTTTTACCATCTGGCTGTATGAGCAGCTGCTCATTTCTGCGGCAAGGGCAAAGCTGGCATTGAAGCTGATGTCGTTATTGGGGTTGATATCGAGGAGGTAAAAATCATCATCGCGAAGACGGAAATCGAGCCGGGCATAATCGAGGCATCCGAAACCTTCCCATACTTTAAGAGTTGTTTTTTCGAGTTTCCTGAGTAATTTTGGTTGCAGTGGCGCCGGCACGAGCGTTTCTATTTTTTCATAATGATCCGAACCCGGGATAAACTTGGAGTCATAGGTGCAGAGTCTTTTTCTGGCTTCAGTGAAATTTGAAAAACTCATTTCAACCACCGGAAGTATCTCAGGCGGGTCGTTGTTCCAGACCGGTACGAAGAATTCGCGGCCGTCAATAAAATCCTCCACCAGTGCCGGTTGTTTTAATTCATTATTCACAAGGATTATCTGGTCCCTGAGAGAAGATATATCGTACACGACAGATTTTTCGCTTATGGTCAGGCTGCAATGTTCATGTGAAGGTTTCACGATAGCCGGGAAGATATTCCATTTATAAGCTTCATCGGGAGAGAGTATTGCACCCTGCGGGACCCTGATACCGAGAGAGGTAAGAATTTCTTTCACCCTGGATTTATCGTAGCTGAGGTCCAGGATTTCAGGAGTGTTTCCTGTAAAGGTGAAACCGAAATTTTCAATGGTTTGAACAACTCTTTTTTCGCTGTGCGGAATTCCGGGCAGGGTTTCGCACAGGTTAAAGACGATGGTATCGTCGGGGTTGTATTTATTAAGTATACTTTCGATGTGAGGGTTGTTAAGTTCTTCAAGATATGTTTCGATGCCTTCACTTTTCAGGGCTTCAAAGAGCACCCTGTTTGATTTCCGGGCGTCTCTGATTTCGTTTTTATCCCAGGCGGGATCGAGATTATATAGAACAACAACCTTCAATAAATTTCTAATTTTTCACGAAGCTATAATAAATGCATGAATTAAATTTCGTGTAAAAAGAAAGTTGTAAACATTAGTATGACTGTTATTCACAATACAGAAAATTATTTCATCAGTATTATTGATTTACGTTTTGATAATTCAACTTTCTATTTTGTAATCGCCGGCCAAATTCGGTTAATAAGGACGGGTTTTGAATAATATGTTAAACCAGCCTTTTAAATGAACATAAGTATCTTCATTTTGTTTGATTAACGGGCAACTCTTTTAAATGAATTGGCCTTAAAATTGCATTTACTGAACAATTTAATTTCGTAAAAGAGATGTTCTCATATACAAATTTATTTACACGGGCAGGAAGTTCAGACAAACCAACCGGAAAAACCAGCGCCAGGAACTTCCGTATTCCTTTAATAGGAGAGCAGGCTCCCTTGTTTACTGCCAGATCAACATCAGGAACCATTAATTTCCCATCTGATTTTGGCATTCACTGGAAAGTAATTCTCAGTCACCCGATGGATTTTACTCCTGTCTGTTCGACAGAATTAATTGAGCTGGCCAGGCTCCGGGATGAATTCGCCAGGCTTGGAGTTAAATTATTAACCGTTTCAACAGATCCCCTTGAAACACATAAACAATGGAAGATAATGCTTGAAAGGATTGAATATAAAGGATATTCCCCCCAGAAGATTGATTTTCCAATTGTTGACGACTCTGACCTGGTTATCGCAAAGCTGTATGGGATGATCCATCCGGAATCTGACAATAGCAGGGATGTAAGGGGTGTGTTTATTATTGACCCCGATAACAAAATCAGGGCCGAGTTCTTCTATCCGCAGGAAGTTGGGAGGAACATGGATGAGCTTGTCAGGACAATCATAGCTCTTCAGACAGCCGACAGGAACAATGTATTGACACCAGCCAACTGGGAAACCGGGCATGATGTGCTGGTCCCGTTTCCATTAAAAGCTGATATGTCGCTAATGAATACGGAATCGGGAGAATATTATCAGTATTCCTGGTTCCTGATATTTAAAAAGGCTATTAACGGAATTCTGAAGTAAAAAAAGCCGCTCTTCGGCTTAGCTCAGAAATACAATGTCAGCAGACAGATGATATAACAGTCATGGGCATTAGAATTTAAGGTCTTCATCCCCGCCTGGCAGATACCGGCGAATAGACTTCTCAACTTAACGGCACATAGTGTGAGAATAACCTGAGACATCTTGCACCACACTGTCGCTGTTATTGCCGATCATGCCATGACATAACTTTTTTTTATTATTTTAGCAGGACTCTCTTAACACACACAAAATGATGAAGAAAATCATCTCAATTTTCGCACTTGCAATCATGGTACTTTCAATTTCAGGTCAGCAGAAGATCTATGAACCTACATGGGAATCGCTCGACAGCCACCAGATGCCGGCATGGTACGACGATGCCAAAATAGGCCTGAGCATGCACTGGGGGGTGTACTCGGTTCCGGCCTGGGCCCCCCGCGAGGAAGGCATTTCCTACGCCGAATGGTACGGCAGAAGAATGGTCGACAAATCTAATCCGACATACAAGTACCATCTGGAAAACTATGGAAATGTTCCGTACGATAGTTTTATTGATATGTGGAAAGCTGAAAAATATGATCCTGAGCAGTGGGCAATATTTGCAAAATCCATGGGAGCAAAATATATGTTCATCACCTCCAAGCATCACGACGGCTTCTGCCTCTGGCCGACAAAATATACAGACCGGAATGCAATGGTTATGGGTCCGGGAAAAGATATTCTCGGCGAATATTTCAAAGCCGCAAGAAAACACGGACTCAAGGTTGGACTCTATTACTCGCTTTATGAATGGTTTAACCCGTTGTATACAGGCAAAGAGATACCTTATGCCGGACTGAAGCGTGTGAATAATTATGTTGACGATTTTATGATCCCCCAGATTAAAGAACTGATTGATCTGTACCATCCTGATTTTTTCTACTTCGATGGCGAATGGGATCATCCTGAACCTTTCTGGAAGATGAAAGAGGTGGTTGCTTATTTTTATAATGAGGCCGCAAAACGCAATCAGGAGGTTTTTGTCAATGACAGGTTTGGAAAAGATGAAAGGGGAAAGCACGGCGACCTGTACAATGTTGAATACCATTATGAACAGGGCAGCGAGGGACTGCTTACACATAAATGGTCGTATTGGCAGGGGATCGCAAAAACTTTCGGCTTCAATAAAGATACTGATCCTGAAGACTGCCTCTCTCCCAAAGAGTTCATTGACAAGGTGATAACAGGTGTGAGCCGCAACGGAAACTTCGATATCAACGTCGGACCCACCCCCGAAGGCATTATCCCCGGTTACGAACAGTACCCGCTTCTTGAACTGGGTAAATGGCTCGGGGTTAACGGGGAGGCGATCTATGGAACGAGGCCCTGGACAATCCAGAATGAGGGTGATGCATGGTTCACAAGGAAAGGGGATTATGTTTATGCCATCTTCCTGAAATGGCAGGGCGAAAAATTCATGCTTAAAAATCTCAAACCTGTCAGCGGCTCTGTAATTACAATGCCTGGTGTTCCAGGGAACCTTGAATGGACATGGGAGGAAGCCAGCGGTCTGACGATAATATATCCCTTCCATAAGGCAAGACCAACCTCCTGCGGTTATGCCTGGGCTTTCAGGATCAAAGTCAACTAACACATTTCAAAACTTGATCCGCCGTGGGGTAGTCAGGAGCACTGGCTTTTCCAGTTATGATACTGTTTCTTCTGATGTGATCTGGTTGATTATATAAAAAGATCTTCCACACAAAACAGTAAATCGCTTAAAGATACTATGGGGTCCGATTATATCTCGCCAATCAGAAGTAGTTGTAATAATGGATACAAAATAATTATCTGATTTGAAAGTATGAACCGGTTTTGTCTCATGATTTCGCAGGTTATCAGCATGTTAATTGCAAATCCTCAGACTTCTGTTGCGGTGACCAATACTGAATTTCCAAAGTCTGATACTATTAGCTGTGATACTCTTCCTGAAAACCAGATTCTTTACAACGGGCGGGTGTGGCACAATCTTTATATAGCAGTTGAGGAGGATCAATTTCTGTTTTCACATGAGTTTCTCATCGGATCAGTAACGATGAGAGGCAGAACATATCCGAATGTCCGGATCAAGTATGATATTTATGAGGATGAGGTACTTATTCCTTTCCAGCCTGTTGGCATTCTCCAGCTGAATAAAGAAATGGTTGATAGCTTTTCTATTCTCTTTCTTAACAGGGAATATAGATTTGTAAGAATCTCCGATAGCACTGATGCGGAAATGAATGGTTATTTCAATGAGGTTTATCGTGGAAAAACCAGGCTGATTGCAAGGTATATAAAGAAGATTGAAAGATACGCGGACGGAGGTAAGTATGATAAGTTTTATCAGATATACAAAATCTATATTGCAACAGACGAAAAGTTCCGGACAATAACAGGGAAAAAAGACCTTTTAAGGGTTTTCAGTAACGAAAAAGAAGCTGTCAGAGATTATATCAATAAAAACAACATTCTGATCAAAAGGGAAGATGCAGAAAGTTATGTTCCTGTTTTGAGGTTTATAGACTCTTTGCAAAAAGAGGGAATGTTTTAATGAGAATAAAATTCTTCATATTGATTATCATCCTGACTTTTGGACTTCAAATGAGCGCCCAGGATGCCAGGTGGTCCGCTGCAGATTACAAAGGACTTTCTTTCAGGGAGTTTGCTGCCTCAACCCAGTCACTTTTAAAAATCAGGATTTTTTATCTGGATAAATGGGTGAATGATATTATGATCGGAGAGTATCCTGCAAATTATACATTACCTCAACTGCTCAGTGATCTTTTTAAAAACAGTGCCATTTATTTCTATATAGATAAACACGGGAACGTAATCCTGACAAAAGATTTTGCATTAAGGCTCTCGGATAACACTTCTGCTTATGATACAGGTTTTATTCCACCTTCCGATTATTCAGTTCCGGAAGAAAAGCAGCAAACTGAGGGAAATAAATTTGTCGATATCGGGAATCCTGCAGAAAGAAACAAAGCGGGGAAAGCAACTATTTACGGATATATTACAGACAACGATACAAAAGAACCTGTTGCAGGAGTTACTGTCTTTAATCCCAGGCTTTCATCAGGAGCAATTTCAAATGAATTTGGATACTATTCCCTCACTATACCCAGGGGAATTCATACACTTCAGTTTTCATTCATAGGGATGAAAGAGAAAACGATTAATGTTAACCTTTTTGGCAACGGTGAACTTAACCTTGAAATGAAAAGCGTACTGATCCCTTTAAAAGAAACTATTGTATCGGCTCATAAAGGCATGATCCTTCAACGATTTGAGGTTGGTGTCGAAAAGATAAATCTCACTTCATTCAGGCTCTCCCCCACATCACTTGGGGAATCCGATATTGTAAAAAGCGTTCTGTTGATTCCCGGAGTAAAGTCTGTCGGTGAGGGTTCTGCAGGTTTTAATGTCAGGGGGGGATCAGCTGACCAGAACCTTATACTGCTTTATGGCACTCCTGTTTACAATGCATCGCACTTTTTCGGCTTTTTCTCAGCGGTAAATTCTGAGATAATTAAAGATGCAACCCTCTACAAGGGAGGTATACCGGCACGATTTGGCGGCAGGATCTCTTCAGTATTGGATATTGGAACAATTGATGGAAATCCCAAAGAATTCCACGGTACAGCCGGTATAAGTCCTGTAACCACACAGCTAAAGCTTGAGGGCCCTCTTGTGAAAGATACACTTACCTATATTCTTACCGCAAGGACCACCTATTCCGACTGGATTTTTACCCTTATGAAAGATCCGACACTCAGGGAAAGCAAGGCATCATTTTATGATCTTAACTTAAAGGTCACCTATGATATAAATAAAGCAAACAAACTTGAATTTGCATCATATTACAGTCATGACCTTTTCCGGTTTGGCTCCGATTCACTATACAGATACAACAACAATATCTTTTCATTAAGATGGCGGCATATCTTCAACAGCAGGTTTTTTTCATCATACACCGTAAACAACAGCTTTTACCAATATGATGTTTCAAGCTATAAGCATAAGCCTGAGTCATTTATTCTTTCCCACAGCATAAACAGTACAGATTTAAAGGTTGATTTTAACTGGTTCCCGGGAAGAAATGAAATCAATTTCGGATCAGATCTGAGAAGGTATATTGTTCTTCCCGGGAGCTACTTACCTGGAGGCGATTCATCACTGGTAACCCCTGATTATATCGACAGGGAAAGGGCTTATGAGGGGTCCCTCTATTTTGAAGACAAATTTAAAGTAACAGACTATTTATCCGTTAATGCCGGATTAAGATTATCATCATATTTTGCAGCCGGACCGGGAACAGTCTATATGTATCGTCCGGGATTTTCCAAAACCGGATCAACAATTATTGACACTTTAAGTTTCGGGCATGGTGAGGTATCCAAAATATATGGAGGACCCGAAATGAGAATCTCACTTAATTTCAGGACATCGGGAACGAACTCCTTGAAGGTCAATTACAACAGGACAAGGCAATACCTGCATCTGCTGTCAAATACTACTTCTATTTCACCTACAGATACATGGAAATTATGTGACTATAATGTAAAACCCCAGACAGGAGATCAGATCAGTGCAGGTTTTTACCAGGTCTTTTCGAACAACAGCATCGAAGTATCAGCAGAAGTGTATTACAAGAAGATAAAGAACATGATTGATTTTAAAGGAGGGGCAAAACTACTTATGAATGATAATATTGAGCAAGATTTGGCAACTGTTAAGGGGAAAGCATATGGGCTGGAATTTTTGCTGAAAAAGACTCAGGGAAAGCTCCTTTTCTCATTAGGTTACACATATTCGAGAACCTTCATAAGGAACCTGAGCACCCTTAAGGAAGAGATAATAAATGATGGTCATTGGTTCCCTTCAAATTTTGATAAACCAAGCGACCTCGTATTTACGTTGAATTACCTTTTCTCCCGCCGTTTCAGCTTTTCAACCAACTATACGTGGAGTACAGGGCGCCCCATCACCTATCCCGTTGCTACCTATAATATGTACGATGACCTTCTGATCCATTATTCTGACCGTAATAAATACAGAATTCCCGAATACTCACGCCTCGACTTGTCATTCAATATCGCCGGAAGTCTCAGATTAAATAAGATAGCAAATCCCAACTGGACTTTTTCGGTTTACAACCTGTTCGGGAGAAATAATGTCTATTCAGTCTACTTTAAAAGGGAAGGTGACGAAATCAAGGGATACCAGCTTTCAGTGTTTGCAAGCGCCATTCCTTCAGTGACTTTTAGTTTTGATTTTTAAAAATGCAAAGGATTATTAAAATATTGCTGGTTGCTTTTCTGACAGGATGTATCACACAGTTCATCCCGGAAACAGAAGAAGAAAAGGAACAGCTCGTTGTTGAGGGGCTGATAACTGATCAGCCCGGTATCAATACTGTTAAATTATCGAAATCGATACCCTTCGGTAAAAGTAGTGAAGCAAAGCCAATCAGCGGGTGTATTGTCACTATAACTGATAATGAAGGAAACCGGTACCGGCTTAATGAGAACAGACCCGGGAACTACATTACTGATCCGGCAACATTCAGAGGCCGGGCAGGGATAACCTACACTTTGCACATAAAGACCGGTGATGGCATTAATTCTTTTAATTATGAATCGTATCCTGTTGAAATGACACCTGTTCCTCCTATCGATAGTATTTACTATGAAAAACTTGTTATTAAGGAAGATTATTTAAATTATGGAGGGATTGATGAATGTCAGATATATCTCGACACAAATGATCCTCAAAATCTTTGCAGGTATTACCGTTGGGACTTTAACGAAACCTGGGTACTTAGACTGCTTTGGCCTGTAGAAAAAATAAAATGCTGGGTATCGGATACTTCAAAAACAGTAATCATTAAAAGCACTGCAGCATTTGACGAGGCAAGAATAACACGACAGCCGGTTACATATATCTCAAATATTTCAGACAGGCTGCTAAGAAAATACAGTATTTCTGTTAATCAATACTCATTAAGCGAGGATGAGTACATTTACTGGGAAAAGGTAAAGAATATTACTAACAATGCCGGCGGACTTTATGACATTATTCCTGCATCAGTTCCAAGCAATATTTTTTGTGTTGATAATCCAGATGAAAATGTACTAGGTTTTTTCAGCGTATCAGCTAAAACCTCAAGAAGGATCTTTATAAAAGATGATTTTAGAGGCATTATCAACCAGTATCCTGATTGTCCCACCGATACTGTATACGGGGAAGTTGAAATATGGGGCCTTGATGTAAGTGTATGGGTTCTATCAGATAATCCGCCAGGCTCCTGGGGCTTCGGAAGTCCAAGGATCAGAATACTAACGAACAGAAGAGCTTGTGCCGATTGCACCACGAGGGGCACAACAATTAAACCATCCTACTGGATCGGTGATTGAAAATGAAAGCAATGAGCAATACTTTGACAAGGAAATTAATCATACCAACTGTTCTCCTTATACTCCTGGTTCTTACAGAAAATAATTTGTATTGTCAGCCCCGTGAGAATATGATTGATTTCCTGTCAGGAAGATTTAAGAATTATGTTGAAGCTGTACCATGGGAAGAAATATACCTGCACACCGACAGAGAGGAATATATTACAGGCGAATACATCTGGACAAATATCTACCTGTTTGAAAGAGAGAGCTTAAAACCATCAGTAAGAAGCAGAATAGCATATATCGAATTATTGAATTCCGAAAACAGGCCTGTTGTTCAGAAAAGATTTCTTTTAACCAATGGCTGCGGACCGGGGCAGCTGCAGCTACCAGATACTTTAAGTACCGGTAATTATACTTTAAGAGCTTATACAAACTGGATGAAAAACTTCCTTCCATATAACTGTTTTGTTAAGGATATCAGGGTGTACAATGCCTTAAGGAGAAATAATTATATGCAGACGGCCGGTTCCGGCATGTCAGAGGCAGAGGAGAACAAAATGCCTGACAAAACAGGTGTCAGTATCAGACAAATAACAAGGTATCCTGAAAAAGGGGGCCTGGAGATTGTTATACATGCCGATGAAAATTATACTCTACTTAATGGCAATCTTTTTTACCTTTTCATTCAGACTCACGGAAGAATAGACCTGGTCAGTTCAGAAAGGTTTACGGATAATAAAGCAAGGATAATTGTCCCGGGCAATACCCTGACTCCCGGAATCAACCAGATAACTGTCTTTAATTCAATAGGTCAGCCGGTCTGTATAAAATATAACTATACTCCTTCCACGGAACCTGAATCAGCGTCAGTATCAATATCTTCCTCAGAAGCTTTCAGGACAAGGGAAAAAATAACACTTGACATCAATATAGAAAAAGCAGTATCAGTAACCCACAACACAGCCAATTTAAGTATTGCGATAGTTCCGGGGTCAGGCAATCCGTCCGGCATCAGTCTTAAAAATTATCTTCTTTTTGGGACAGAATTTGGATTCTTTAAAACAGGAACTGTCGTGGTTGATGATTTATCGTCTGAACAGATCGACAGCATCCTTCAGAATATCAGAAGCAACTGGATTAACTGGGATGAAATACTATCAGGCCATGTCCCTCATTTTAAATACCAGGCAGAAACGGAGGAACATTTTCTTTCAGGTAAGATCAGAAATGATGATCAGGCGGTAAGTACTGCATCAGAAACTGTTATATTATCCATGCCTGGCAGACAACCTGAGTTCCAGTCTGCAAAAACTGACAAGGAAGGCAATTTCAGTTTCAGGTTAAATATTGATGAAGATGTTAAAGATATGGTAATCATGCCCGGTGATGCAGGTAAAAGGAAGAAAATCATGCTTGAATCATCATTTTCTGATAAGTATTTAAAGACCG
>Ga0105099_10001463_pt1 | contig 14787 bp, 17 predicted proteins | sample PPLLak3cmMay2015_2_FD_79138 | JGI IMG/M metagenome (GOLD analysis project Ga0105099, IMG submission 79138) | Freshwater sediment microbial communities from Prairie Pothole Lake near Jamestown, North Dakota, USA - PPLs Lake P8 Core (1) Depth... | ecosystem: Environmental > Aquatic > Freshwater >... | reverse complement strand
TTATAAGAAACGCTTCCCCACCACGAATAACCACGAAGGCACCTTCTAGTGACATCCGTCCGCCCCTCACAGATTTTACTTCAGTACCTAAAAGCTCAATACCTGCTTCATATTTTTCCAAAATTTCATAATCAAAATGAATTTTTCTATTTTCTGCATAATTAGCCATACGTACATATTAACATTTAAATACACTTTGCAAAAACAATAAAAAAAGTTAAGATTATAAGTATGAAACCATTAAATCAAATGTCAAAAAAAGATCTTCTAAAAATAAAAATGATTGTTTTTGATGTGGACGGGGTGCTGGTGGCAAGAGGTACTAAAATAAAACAAATTGGCAATACCACCACTTTAGAAACCAAAGTAATTGCTAAAAAACAAATAGACCAAATAAAAGAACTTTATGCCAAAGGATTTTTAATAAATATCAGTTCTGGCAGAGGGCTTTATATGCTCCAAGAAATGTTCAGAGAAATTTTACCTTTTGTTAGTCTTACTTATGAAAATGGCAGCGCAACATGGTATAAAGGAAAAATTTATCAACACATCAACAGCTTTGAATATACAAAAAATATTTTTCCAAAATTAAAAAAAATAGCAAACAAAAATAAAAATGTTAAGGGATTTGAACCAAAAGAATTTATCATAACTATACATTGTAAAAAACAAATAAGAGAAATTGAAGAAATAGTAAAAAAAGAAAAAAATCTTGCAACTATTTGGAATGGTGAAGCATATGATGTACAAATAAAAAAAGAACAGACGAAGGCTATCGGGTTAAGGCATATAATAAAAATTTTTAAATTGAAAAAAGAAAACGTTATGGCTATAGGAGATAATTATAACGATCAAGAATTATTGGAAGAAAGTGGAATGCCCGTATCAGCAGATAAAAGCAGAGTTAATGGAAAGTTTTACATACCACTAAAAGGCATCTTCCTTCCAGCAGACAATCTAATGCAAAAGATATTATCGCTAAAAAGCATTGATAATTAAATTGACTGCGAAAATTCCCTAAAGAAATCAAATTGATTTTCAGCTCTTTTTTTGTTCTGTTCAAATAAATTTTTATATTTTAATGTATTAAGATTGAAATAATTTTCTTCAAACGCATCAATAATGAAACGGGCGGCTAGTTCTAGGGTAATTAGTTTAACTCCATAGGAAATAGATTTTTTTTCAGACAAAATTAAAAAACTGGCAACAGAAAAATATCCCTTCAGCGCCGCAATATAAAAATCTTTATCAAAGTGCGCCTCTTTGACATCTTCCCCTCCTTTTAAACACCAATCACGTAAAGCATCGCCAAGTTCTATTGCAATAGTACTATGCATAAAAGTATCAACATCAATCAAGGCCACTGCTTTACCAGCATCGTCAAATAAAATATTGGAGATTTTTAGATCGCCATGAATAATGCGTTTCGGTAATTCTATTTCTTTGGGAAGTTTGTCATATGAAGTAATTATATCTTCAGCGAGATTTTTTAATTGTATATATTTATCTGTATTTTTGTTTTTTAAAAGAGTTAGCTCAAGCTTTTTTAAGAAAAAATCTGTATCATGAAAATGAGGCAACTGAAATTTAAATTCATAATTGCAATCAGCAAGAGCTTTGTGAAAATTACCAACCAGCCGTCCTGCTTCCATGGCTTGATCCGATGAAATAATTGCTGAAAAAATTTTACCGGGTATATATGAAAGCACTCGCCACCACGATGTATCGTCTTTAACAAACTTTTCTCCATTGCGCGTTCGTATAACTTTTTGAGTATTAATTTTTTTTGAAGATAAATAATTATTTATAAATTCAATATCTTCCATAATAGAAACATCAAAAATATTTTTTATTTTCTGTAAAATATATTCTTTTTTTTCTCCATTAACTTCTAGAATAAGATGATAAGTCAAATTCACCGCTCCATCTTCAAATTTTTTTAAAGATATTTGAGTAAATCCAGAAAAATATTGATTTATTACTTCTTGGGGACTCATAAGTTAAAATTTAATCTAAAATAATTTCTTTAAAAGAATGACAATTTTTATGCGTAAAAATTGTTTTGCTTTCTGCTATTTTGCGTGATTCTAAATACTTAATGCGAATTTGGTCATCTCCGCCAAAATTCATCGCATCGTTTGGAACTCTATTTATCAAATATGTTTCAACTTGCGATAATTCTTTTTTAACTGAATCAAGATTGCTGCCTTTGTTGTCAATATAAATTATTTTACTGCAATTTTCTGCATATTGTTTTATTGATTCCAATTTAGATTTATTTTCATTAACTGTTACATATTTTATCAGATCTACTATTTTATCAAGCTCTGCTCCAAAAATTTTTTTATTTTGCCAGCTAGTTGTGCCAAATGAAAGAATCATAGTTTTATATCCTTTCTCTTTTGCCTCTTTTAAAAAATCTAAAACGTCTGGATAAAGATATTTGTTAAAATTTATTCCCTCGCCAAAATTTTTAATTTCATCAACAGAACACGGAACAACCTTCATAATTTTAATAAGTTCTTCTAGATGTTGTTCAAGCGAGTAGCCAATATCAGCTGCCCTTCTATATGATTGTTCCCAAGCATCAACTGGAATATCAAAACGGCTTAGCATCGGACACCTTATTTCCACTAACAAAAAATCATCTGTGTCATAACAGGTGTGGTCAAAGTCAAGAACTATAATTTTATCTTTCGGATTAAATTGCGTGGACATATCTTTTAACGAGAATTAACTTAATATAGCATATTTACTTAAATTTGTTGACTTTAGGTCAACAATAAGCTATTATCTACCAAGTTAAAGTATTATTTTAGATCAATTGCGAGAACGAATAAACAATCAAATACGAGCCAGTGAACTCCGGGTTATTGATAGTGAAAATCAAAACCTTGGTGTTTTAAGCATAAAAGATGCCTTAGAACTTGCTCAAAACAAAGGGTTAGACCTCATTGAAATATCACCGAGCTCTAATCCACCAATCGCAAAAATAATGGACTTTGGCAAATATCAATATGAGGCCAGCAAAAAGCTAAAAAAGGCCAAAGCGGGAGCAAAACCAACAGAAACTAAGTCAATACAGATAAAAATAGGTACAGGTGATCATGATTTAGAGCTTAAAGCAAAAACTGCTTCAAAATGGCTAAAAGAAGGACACAGAATAAAGATAGAACTTTTTCTTTCAGGACGTACGAAATACATGGATGATAAATTTTTAAGAGAACGACTTGATAGAGTGCTTCACTTAATTACAGAAAATTATAAGATATCCGATTCTTATAAAAGAGGCCCAAAGGGATTATTTATAACAATAGAAAAAGCAAAGTAAATTTATGAAAACAAATAAATCATACGCAAAAAGATTAAAGATAACAAAAAATGGAAAAGTCATAGCTAGAAAAGCAGGCTTCTGTCATTTCAATGCGAAACAATCACGAAATACACAATTAGCTGGTCGTAAGGGCAATATTTTTGTAATAAAAAATAAACCCAAAAGTCACCTTCTACCATTTTCATAATTAAAAAAATAATTTAAAAAACATGACAAGAGTAAAAAAAGCAGTACATGCATTAAAAAGAAGAAGAAGTATATTAAAACAAACTAAAGGAATGCGACATGGTCGTAGTACCAAGGAGCGTCAAGCAAAAGAAGCATTGCTTCATGCTGGAAATTATTCCTTCGCTCATAGAAAAGATAAAAAAGGACATAACAGAACCCTTTGGAATATAAAAATAAACGCAGGAGCAAGAGATCTAGGTATCACTTATTCAAAATTAATCGGAGCTTTAAAGAAAAACAAAATAGAAGTTGACCGAAAGATACTAGCAGATCTTGCACAAAATAACCCAAAAACATTTGCAAACATACTTGCAAATCTAAAATAAAATAAAAAATCCAGTCATATGACTGGATTTTTTATTTTTAATTAATTTATTTTAAATTCATCTACTTTGTAGGTCTTTACAGTTTTTATGACATCTGCAACGATCTTCTTAGGATCATCACCTGTTATAACTTTCTGATTTGGTCTGTGTGATTTTTCTAAAATCTCTTTTAATTGCCCTCCCATTTCCCAAGGTCCTTCATAAATACCAATAACTTTATCATCTTCAAAAGCGATAGTGAATTCGTGTATTGTACCAATACGTCCACACCCACAGATAACAGCATCAGCTGAACGAGTAAGCAACAAATCTCTTCCTGGATAACCAAATCCTGTATAAATAATCAAATCCATATAATCAAGTGGCAACTTATATCCTTCAACGTGTTCACGTTCAGATGCAGCAGGAGAAAATCCAATAGATAATCCACCTACTTCTTTTGCTCCCATCGCTGCCCAAAGTGGAAAACCTGTCGTAGCACCAGTTATAATAACCCCTCCTTGACGAGCTATTTCTCTTCCAAGCTCTTTAGCCTTTTCAAGAGCACCCATTCCACAATGCCCAGTTTCAGCTGCCCCAGACACGCAAATCTTTACTTGCTGATGTCCATGTTTTTCATAAAAATTTTTTTCAGATACATCCATAAATTTTATTATACATTAATTAACAAACAAGAGAAACTGTATCTCCTTTTTCTGGAGCAGATGCATCAATCCCAAGATTATCTCTAAGTTTTTGAACTAAAAACATTGAAGATTTTGGTTCTCCCATGACCACAAAGACTTTTTTAAGTGTCTCCCCTGTGTCTTCTACAAAAGATATTAACCCATCAGAATCTTTATGTCCTGAATATCCAGAGATAGTCACGACATGCGCTCGTACAGGAACATCTTCTCCAGAAATATGTACAGTCTTTACTCCTTCTTGAATTAAACGCCCAGGAGTACCGACTGACTGATATCCCATTAATAAAATTGTATTATTTGGATCTGGCAAATAATGTCTTTCATGATGAACAATGCGTCCTCCAGCTGACATGCCAGAACCAGCGATAACTATCTTTGGATTCGGCACAGTATTTATTATTTTTGATTCCTCTGATCTTAATGTTGAATGAAGTCCTGGAAAATCAAAGATGTGCTCACCTTCTGATATTTTTTTCTCTGCGTCTTTATTAAAATAGTTTTTATATTTTTTAAATATTTCAGTAATTCTAATAGCGAGTGGCGAATCAAAGAATATCGGCATAACAGGTATACGATTATTTTCAACAAGTTCATCTAATTCAAATAAAAGTTCTTGAGAACGTTCAAGAGAAAAAGTAGGAATTATCAATGTTCCCTTTCTTTTATAATTATCTTCTATGGTCATCTCTAAAAACTTTCTTCTGTCATTCCTTGATTCATGATTCCTATCTCCATATACACTTTCCATTATCAAATAATCTATATCTGTAATTTTTTCGGTATCAGGTAAAAGTGGTGAAGGACTATTGCCAAGGTCTCCTGTAAAAAGAATTTTTTTGCCATTAAATATAAATTCAACCATCGCTGAACCTAATATGTGTCCAGCATCACGAAAAGAAACTTCTAAATTTTCTGTTATTTTTATCTTTTCACCATATTTAAATCCTTGCCACAATGAGAGCATTAATTTTTGATTTTCTTCTGAAAAAATTTCAGCTAAATCAAATTCTTTATTTTTAGAAAGAATAAAACCAGTATCTTCTAATATTGGCTGTGCTATTAGTTTTGTTGGCTCTGTAGAATAAATTTTACCTCTAAAACCTTCATGAATTAATTTTGGAATTCTACCAACATGGTCAACATGTGCATGAGTAACAAAAAGCATATCTATTTCTTTTACATTGTAAGGAAATGGATCCCAGTTTATATCATCTGCTACTTTAAATCCTTGTGTAAGCCCACAGTCTATTAATATCTTCTTATCATCTGCTTCTAAAAGAAAATTAGCTCCAGTTACTGAGCCAGTTCCTCCATGAAATGTTACTTTAGCTATGTTTTTCATTATTTTATTATTATATCGTATTTTATAATATAAATATAGTTAAAAGAAAAAATCCGCACAAATGCGGAATCTTTCTTAGGACTATTTCCAATATATTACCGTAGCTTAACGCTAGGTGGGTATCAGACACAGTAAGCCTAAGCTAACTATGATCGAGATTCCCAAAAATTATTGTTCTAGGTAATAATTGGAAATAACCCTACCTAAAGTCTATCTTTTTTAAAAATTTTTGCAATAATTTTTTTAAAAAAACACAAATTTTAGAGAAAAACAAGTAAAAAGTCCTTATGCATTTTAATACATAAGGACTTTTTACTTGTTTTTTTATTTAATTTATTTAATTACTCATCTACTCCAAAACGTTTATAACTATAAACCTCCTTATCTCCAAACCAATGTTTTATTTCATGAGATGCTTCTTCTGGTGTTTCTGAACAATGAACAATATTCATAACAGCTCTCTTTTCTTTATTTGCAAGTGCAGGACTATCGATAGAAAAATCCCCACGAATTGTTCCCATATCAGCCTTATAAGGCATTGTATCACCGGCTATTTTACGAACTACATCTACAGCATGGATTCCTTGGGCAATCATTTTTACTAATGGAGCACTTGTCATGTAGCTTATAAGCCATTTTCTTATTTCTGGACCAATTTTCTCAGCTTCAGTTGTACCAAAATCTGCCATAGCATCATATCCATATTTTTCATAAGTAGATAATGTTTTATTCCCAAGACGAGTAATCCATTCCTCATTTTTAGGATAATGATTATCAATCATTTCATGTTCTGGTTGGAACATTTCAAGTGCAACGATCTTTAAATCTCTTTGTTCAAATCGACGAATTATCTCACCAGTAAGACCTTTTCGGACGCCATCTGGCTTTATCATCACATATGTCTGTTCTTCTTTTGGATGTTTCATATTTTTTAAAAAATATCCGCCAGAGGCGGATCAGCCCGCTGGCTGAAATTATTATAATAAATTCATATTATCAGATATCACTAAAATTTCCAAATTATTTTTCTTCTATATTTTCTAAAATACTTGCAGCATCATATCCCAATTCTTTTGCTCTTAAAACAGCTTTATTCATAAAATAAATCCAATGGTCATAGCAATGGCTATATTTTTCACTATTATTTCTAGATTCCCAATCTTTTAATATTCTTTCTGGGGTTAACCACAATAATTGAAAGTTCTCATGTTCTTCTAACTTCGCTTCCTGTATCTTTGAACTCTTCAATATAACTAAAAAACAAGTAGCAAGTGCTACTCTATTAACATTTTTATTGCTATTAAAATAATGTGTTAATACAGTATCGATTTTTTCAATATATAAAAAATCAATTAATCCACTTTCCTCAATCAACTCTCTCAAAACTCCATCCTTTTCATTTTCTCCATCATCAAATCCTCCACCAAAAAGTCCAAGGTGTCCATTTTTTAAATTTTTATATACAGCATACTTTTGATTTATAGGATCAAAAACAACAGCGCATCCGCCATCTCTTCTTTCTTCATTTTCTCTTTTTATACCAAATTCTAAAATTTCTTTTTCTTCATTCATATTTTATTTTAGCCCGTTAGCCAGTGCTTTAGGCACTGTCTGGTAGATTATCCTCTTCTAAAAGAGACATCTTACCTCTTTCTTTCTTAATAATTGAAACTATTTCATTACAATGTTTTGTAAAATTTTTATATCCATTAAAAAAATCCAAAATTTTCTCCCCTTCTATTCTTGAAACAATTTTAAAATTATTATTTTCATATTCACAATCGCTTGAAAAAATAATATTCATTTTATTTTTAGGGATATTATGAATTTCATAATTTTTATTTACATATGAAACAATTTTATTAAAATAATTTTCGTTATCAATAAGATGTGATTTAAAAGTTCCTTGGAAAAGTGAACCAGAACGAGAATTTTTTACATTAAAATAATAAGTGTAACCAGCCTGTAATTTTTGCATAAACTTAGCTATTCCACCATCCACTAATTGCTTTAAAACAAAGTGGAAATGATTTGAATTTAAACAATAAGCAACAACAGAAACTAATGGTTCAGATCGTATTTTCTCTACTGGAGAATTTTTTTTAAAATCTCTTAAACTTCCAATAATATCAATTTGATTAAATTCAAAAATACTTTCAATAAAACGATAAATATCTTTTTTATCAGAAAAAATATCTCTTTTATCTACTCCACGATTATATATATGATAATATTCACCAACAACTAATGGTTGTTTTCTCATAATTCTATTTTAACATAATTTAAATAACATCTCCAGTGCTTTAGGCACTGTTTATTATTGCTTCTCATACTTTGCCATAATTTCTGCCTCTATCTCTTCTCTGTCACGACCATATTTTAAATATGAGAGTTCTTTCAAACCATCAACGAGTTCCGCATTCCCTTTTTCTGGAGCAAGAGTAACAATATTAAATGGTTTAGTTGGCTGACCTTTTACTAGCATACTCACGTAAGCATTATAATTATCAAGTTTCATTATATCTGTAGCTTTAAATGTAGGTTGAAATCTTTTTTCCAAGAAATCTGCATCCTCAGAACTTACTCGAAATACTGCCATAGAACCCACGTTTCCGAAAACAGCATTTTTTATTTTTTCTTCGAGTTGTGAAATATATTGATGCGCAATGTTTAATGAAAGACGATATTTTCTAGCTTCAGACAAAATAGACGAAATAGAATCTGTTGTGACATTTTGAAATTCATCTATATATAAATAAAAATCATTCATAGGTTTACCAAACATATCTACACGAGAAAGTGCTGCCATTTGTATCTTTCCTACAAGTACAAGCCCGATAAGATTAGCATTCATTTCTCCAAGTCTTCCCTTTGAGAGATTTACCAATAATATTTTTTTATTATCCATAATCTCCCTAAAATTAAATACAGATTTTTCTTGTAAAACAACAGGACGCATAATGTCATTTGAAATAAAATTATCAAACTTTGATGTAATATATGGAACGAAGTTTGCAAGTGATTGGTCACCTGTCGTCTGTTCAGCTGAAATCCAAAATTGTTTAATAATTGGATTCTTACATTTGGATAATTTCATATCACGAAATTGTTTATCTGCAAGAACTCTTGAAATCTCAAGCAATGTACAACCTGACTCTGGATCTTCCATTATAAGAAAAGCACTATTTTTAAAATATTGTTCAAACATTGGCCCCCCTGAAGTCTTCATATCAAATAACTTATTAAAAATACCCATAAGCTCATTTACTACAAATGTCTTTTGTTCAGGATATTTAGGATCAAATTCAAGCATATTAAGACCCATCGGACGTGGAGTATAAGCAGGATCAAAATAAATAACATCATCAATGCGTTCTTTTGGAATACGAGAAAGAATCGTTTGTATGTCCGTTCCATGTGGGTCAATATAACAACAACCATCACCATTTTTGATATCCTGAGTAATCATATTTAACATAATATTTGTCTTACCAGTACCTGTCTGACCTATCACATACATATGACGAACACGATCTTCACGTGCCATTCGAACTTCAGTTTCTCTGCCACGATAATCATTTATTCCAAGTAATATTCCTTCTTTACCCATTTCAATAGGTGCAGGAGCGATACCTGCTTTTGCTTCTTTAAGTTGAGCTTGTCCTGAAATACCAACAGGAAAATGAAAAACAGAAGATAATTCTTTTAGATTCATCGGCAAGATTTTATCGGAAGAAAATGTTCTATAAGAAAAATCATGAAAAAGTTTTTTCAAGTCACTCCCAGTGGCCTCTTCAAAAAATATAGAATTGCTAGCCGACTCAGTAAATTGATTAAAAGAAGATTCTATTTCTTTAAGAATTGCATTTGCACGTTCTTTGGTTAAAGCAGAGGTAATAATGCGAATATTTGCTTTCATTACAGTACTTTTCATTTTATTGCTTATCTTTTCAACTGCACCTTCATCAACAGATGTCCTACCTTTTATATATTTTTCTTTTTTCTCTGTTTCTTTTTTTACACCAAAAAGAAGTTCTTTTGAAACCTTTAAAAAAGCTTTATTAAATTTATAGAAATTATCAGATGCATATTTTACAGACATACCATCTTTCACGTCATCTAATATCATATGAAATTGATCTATAAATTTATTTCCAGCAGGAGCAACAACAAACTGTATTGCCGCGCCTTCCCCTTCTGTTTTTAATTTTGAGAATACATTTATTATTGTATTCATAGGGTCGTGTTCTATGTTGTCATAAGTCTTTATAGGCAACACTCCACGTTCAGAGAAACTAGCATATGCTCCCACAGACCCCCCACGCTCATTAAAAATATTATAATCATCTGGAACATCTTTTATTTTTGCATCATGATAAAATGCTAAAACTTGTTTTTCAAAAAGAGAAATATGTTTATTGGGTATGCCTGCATATATGATCACTTGGTCACTACTATTACTCAAAGCTACTTCTAGTGTAAAATAATTTTCTTTTTCGTTATTATTCCCTTCTGAGATAGACTGCATTCCAGCATAAAATTGTTCCATTGCGCTTATAAATTCTTTAAAACCTTTTTGTTTGTCAGCCTCATCCTGTGGTGGTGGAAGTGTAACTTCAAAAAGTGTCATATTTAAAGATTTATAAAGAGGAGTACCTTCTTTAAAATCAGATACAGCATGCCCTGTTTTAATAAATTGAATTAACAATCTATGAAAATCATCATCAATATGTGGATCATTCATATTTTCAACTACAGAAAGTGCATTCTTTATACCTTTTGTAATGACAATACCCAAAAGTTCCTCCATCACTATATCATGAGCCTCTGGTTTTAATTTTAAAACAATTTCATTTGATTCTTTCTTAGTTAACAAACTATCTTTATGTACTACTTCCTTAGCTGGTATTTCTTTGTATTCTGAAAGTACATCTCTAGCAGCATTCTCTTCTGCATATTCAAAACGCCCTTTTTCTATAAGTTCTTGCTCTCTTTTTGCTACATGAGAACGTAGAAAATCGAGCTCCTCCGTAGGAGTTTTAAACTTTGGCATTTCCTTTAAAAAAGATGATTCCATATCTATAATTATATACTAATTTCATAAAATTCAATAAAATTAAACCTTAAAAAGAGGTACTAATCTTTCTTTTCAAAAAAGCTTGACTTTTTATTGAATTTGATATATAATATACTAGTAATATACTCTTACGATTTATAAGGGTATAATATATTAACAAAAAAGAAAATTATTATTTAATCAACATAAAAAATATATGGAAAACTACCAAAAAATAAATGTAAAAAATGAAGAATTAAAACAAAAAGAAAATAGAGAAATACCATTAACAACATATACAGATGTGACAAAAGAAGCAAGTACAATCCAACCACCCTCTCCAGATAAACTTGATTCAAAAGATAATCCAACTGTCAAAGCAGAAAAGGAGAAAACATTGAAAGAAAAAATATTGGGTCTTTTTGAAACAAAGCCAATTTCAGAAATTACAGATCCAAATAAATTGGAAAAAACTTTAAAAGCAGATATTGATGACTTACATAAGATAAAAACTTATACACTTAATTTTACTAATACAAATATATTCACTAATTTGGCAAAAAAATACAATTTAGATAGAAATCCTGAAAATATTAAATTAGCAGAAGATTTACAAGAATTGGTTAGAATAATGGGGAAAATGGAAAAAGGAAAAGAAAAGGTAAAAATAACAGAAGATTATAATTACAAATATCTAGAATTTACTACTAAGATGAATGAGCAATACAAAAATAGAATGAACGAATTAAAAAAATAATTAAACCTAATATAAAAAACCACTCAAGCGAGTGGTTTTTTAGTTTTTATATTTTAGTTAAAATTTCTGGAGCTCCATCTGTAATAAGAATCGTATGTTCAAAATGTGCACTTTTTTTCCTATCTGCTGTATGAAAAGTGTATCCATCCTTTTCTAACACCACATTTTTTGTCCCATTGTTGAGCATTGGCTCTAAGGCTATCACCATACCTTCTACTAATTTTGCTCCAGTACCAGCTTTACCAAAATTCGGAATATAAGGATCTTCGTGGATTTCTTTACCTACGCCATGACCAGATAAAACTTCCACAACTCCATATCTATGAGGGCGAACGAAACTCTCTATAGCATGACCTATGTCCCCTATCCTTTTACCATTTTGAGCAGCATTAATACCAACCATCAATGCTTGTTCTGTTATCTTAAGTAACTTTTTTGAAGAAGCACTTATCTCCCCTACAGGTACGGTAATAGCCATATCAGTAAAAAGGTTTTTGTGTTTTAATCCAAGATCAAGAGAAATAATATCCCCTTCCTTTAAAATTTTATCTTTCTTTGGAATGCCGTGAACAACTTCTTCGTTTACAGACACACAAAGAGATGCAGGATATGGCATATCTGCACCTTCTGGTTTGTAATTCAAAAAAGCTGGATAATCTCCCATATCTTTAATTAATTTTTCAGCATATTTATCAAGCTCCCATGTCGAAATACCAGGTTTAACTATATCTTTTACTTTATATAAAACAGTTGCAAGGCGTTTCCCTCCCTCTCGTATTATTTCTATTTCTTCTTTTGTTTTAATTATTATTGCCATATATTAATTTAATTTCTTGATGTATGTTTCATGAAATTTTTTAAAATAAAATTTTTAAGGGGTTTCGAGCGCGACGGCGCGAGAACTTCAAGATTTTTTAAGCTTCAAAAAATCTGTACCGACAAAAATTTATATTTTGAAAAATTTCATATCTAAAAAATAACCGTCCCTAAAAATTCTTTACCTTCTAAATAATTAGCCAAATTATCTATCGGCTTCCCATTCATAATTACAACTTCTAAGCCTTCTTCTTCTGCAATTTTTGAAGCAATAGGATCAAATGGAGAATTAAGCCCTGGATTCCATTCTTTTGGAATTAATTCTCTATATTCAGCCCAAGAGATTTTTTCTATCTTTTTAGCATTCGGATTTATCTTTGGATCAGAATCATAAACATAATCTGTATTTGATAGGTTAATTATTTTTTTTGCTTTTACGGAGATAGCAGAATGTATAGCCGCTAAGTCACTACTATTCCCTGGTTTCCATCCTGCTCCAAAAATTATAGGTTTACCTGTTACTGGTATTAAGTCAGGGTCCATAATAATCTCAGAATGAGCAAATTCACCGAAAGCTACCCTTAAAATTTCAGCATTCAGCCTAGTAGAAGCAATCCCTATCCAATCTAAATCTTCAGTACTTGGGTTTGTAATATTTTTGATAGCATCAATATAAATTCTTGCTGTTTTTCCACCACCTGTAATGATTATAAATTTTTTACCTTTCTCAACATAAGATAAAATCAGTTTTTTAAATTCTTTTAAAAAGCCTACATCTATTTGATTCGGTATGATAAGTGAACCACCAAGTGATATTACAATCGTTTCATCTTTCATATAATTAAAAACTTAAAGCTTTAAGGATATCTCTATGTACATCTTCTATGCTTTGTTCTCCGTTAATACTATAAATCTCATAACCATCCTTTTCTTTAAAATAATCCATAGCTGGAATAACATTTTTTACATATTCATCAAATCTTTTCTCTATTCCCTCTTTTGTATCATCAGCACGTCCACGTAATAAATTACGTCTTACTGCTTCTGCTTCACCAATGTCTATATAAATTATTTTAACTTTATCACGCTTAAAAAACTTCATCATTTTTTCAAAACTTTCTGCTTGGCTAACAGTCCTTGGATACCCATCTGCAAACAAATGCGTCTCTTCGTTTAATGAGTGAATAAGAATATTTGTAAAAAGTGAAGTAGTTAAAAAATCTGGCTGAAGTTCGCCCTTAAACATTGACTCTTTGACCATCTTAGCTGTATAGCTATCAGAATTTATTAGTTTTCTAAATACTTCTCCTGATCCTGCATATAAAAGCTCTTTTTTACCTTTATTTTTCAAAAAATCCATTAAAAGCTTAACCTGAGTCCCTTTACCAGAGCCTATTATTCCAAAAAATACAAAAGTTTGCGTTTCCATTATCTAAGAATACAAAATTTAGCTTGAATAATCAAGGTTTTTATAATAGAATAACCCTATCATGAAAAGACTAGGATTCAACCTTACCTTAATGGGAGCATTTGCCTCTGGTAAAGATACTCAAGCAGAAATTTTAGAAAAGAAATATTCTCTTTATCCTGTTAAAACAGGAGTTTACACAAGAAATCTAATGAAGGAAAAGAGTAAAAACGGTGAATGGACAAGAAGAACTGCTGGAAAAGGCAAGCCATTACCAACGACTCTTATGAAACAATTTTTATTGAGAGAAATAAAAAATAAACCAAAAAATAAAGACCTTATATTTGTTGGAGGACCGCGATTAAAACCAGAATCTCAATTAACAAAAAAAATATTAAATAGTAAAAATATGGATTTTTTTGCTCTTTATATAACTCTACCCAAAAAAGAAATATACAAAAGATCTCTGGCGCGTAGCATTGGAAATATGGAAGGTATTTATAAAATATTTGATACAAAAGAATTAATAAAGAAAAGAATTAAAGAACACGAAAAACCTATTTCTGAAACAGTAAAATTTCTCCAACAAAATGAATGTCTAAAAAAGATAAATGGAAATCAGTCTATAAAAAAAGTAGCTAAAGATATAGAAAAAGCTATTATGGAACACCAAAAAATGATCGGCTGATAGTTATAAATATTTTTATACCTCCACCACCCCCTTCAATATCCCCCCAGAAACAACCACAGGCAAAGGAAGCATAATACTTTCATAACTTCCATCAAGTAACTTCTTGTCTATCTTTAATCTATAGGTGCCATTTGATATTAAGC
>Ga0105099_10001462_pt1 | contig 14797 bp, 20 predicted proteins | sample PPLLak3cmMay2015_2_FD_79138 | JGI IMG/M metagenome (GOLD analysis project Ga0105099, IMG submission 79138) | Freshwater sediment microbial communities from Prairie Pothole Lake near Jamestown, North Dakota, USA - PPLs Lake P8 Core (1) Depth... | ecosystem: Environmental > Aquatic > Freshwater >... | reverse complement strand
GGTTCTGACAACTGCACATTCTTTGAGGACGATTTTGAGCTCGAGCTCGACACAGAACTTTATTTCGGGTTCGGGTTCGGCGGTCTTGCCAGCGATAAGGTCTATGGCAAGATATTCATAAACGACACCAATATCACATACACCTGCCTGACATACGTGGCGACGACAGACACAGGCCAGCTGATACAGACAAACCCGCCATACACGCAGCGTGTCGTGGGCCTAATCCAAGTCATGGGCAAAGAGACTGAGGACAGGGAATTTTTCACTACACAGAACGGCCTGTCGTCGGTGTATTGGACTGACCACAACCTCGTGATAGACGGCAGGCAGTACAAGTTCGGCGTGGAATGTTCAGGCGGCGGCAACCACCTCAAATCCGAGCAGGTGGCGACTGTCCTATATAAGCCTGTCAACGCACCGATAACGAGATGGTTCTGGTTCGGCGAGAACGTGACGAGCATATTCCTCGGATTCCTGATACTCGTGATGCTGGTGTTCGTGGTCGGGTTCCTGATATATGCCTTGAGGGGGAGATGACGATGCGCAATATTATCGTGTTAATGTTAATCATTTTGTCGTCGGTAAGTGTATATGCGATTGACTATGCTTACAACCAAGACCAATTCGGCAACACTAATTTTGAGGAAGGCCAGACAACAAGGACTATGGCGGCTGACAACAGGACGCACTGCCAGCCATTTGTCGCTGGCAAGACAGGCACTATCGTCGGGATATATGCCGACGGCACAGTAACACCTACGCTCATAACCAACCCTGAGATACACTACTGCATCGACGACGCATTGTCATATCCTACTGAGGGGTGCGCAGGCTATGGTGGGAATTTTGTCTATAGGTGGTTCGGGTCGCCTGAGAATGTCAGCTTCAACACGGTCAAAGGAGACTTATATTATTTTTGCGTCGCACAAGACCTGACCGCAGGCGGCACGTCAACGCTCACTTTATTGCAGACAAACCTCAACCCAACATCTGACGACCATTTATATTATGGCGTGACAAGCCAATATGACCTCGACAGCCCTGACATAATACAATCAGAAATCAATGTCAGCTTCGACGACCAAAGTTCAGGCGGCTTCGACGGGTTCGTGGAGCTCGCATACATGTTCCGAAATTTCCAATACTGTTACGACACCGCAGGCGATGAATGTTTCTCATATTCAGGGGCAGCAGGCTCATTCTCGACGCCTGCCACATCAACCAAGCTCGCAGGCGAGATATTCTATTACGGGCTTGAGGACGCATCGGTCACGGACATCTCGATGCTGCTCACTTGGGGCACAGGCACGGCAGGCACCGAAACATACAAGTTCTATATATATGAGTGGGACAACGACAACAACGTGACCTCGACCTTGTTATATAACTCATCCTCACAAGTCTACAGCACGATAAACAGGACATCAAGCACAGGGTTCAAGCTTGTCGAACATCCCACCGAGCAGCCGTTCAATCTCGAATCAGGCAACTATTATCTTGTGGGGGTCAGGTGTGCGTCGGGCTGCGGGTCAAGCCCTGATGTGATACACCCAGCACATAATGTCTATAAAACGACATCCGATTGGTTCATGCAAGGATTCCAAGACAAAAATGGCAGGATGTTCAGCGAATATTACGCTTCTAACATGAGCGAATCAAGGGACGTGTTCTTCCTGCTCACGTTCGACGACTATGTATGGAGCGAATCGGTCGTGAACTGCACCACTGTCTGTGACACTTGGGAATCACCGTACTATCTCGTGGAATCTTTTGACGGCGTGCTTGAAGAGTGCGGCTGGAGCACGACCGAAGATGAATGTTATGCGGGGCTGCTGGCAAGGCAGCAGTCTGACGCTTATTTCAGCGCATACAAGACCATAGACACCATAAGCACGTCCGTGAGCCAATATTATACAGTATCATTCACGTTCAACCCTACCGACATGGACGGCGCATCACAGGTGTCGGTGAGCATGTACGATTCAGATTTCACAAGATATATCCAGCTCATATTCGGCGAAGACGGTATCATATACAACAACGATGACGGCTCTGCTGTAGTGGTATATAACTCGACCGTCGCCGCAGAGAAAGAGGTCAATATCCACGTGGATTTCGCCGCTGACACGTTCGACCTGTGGTATGACAGCTCTAAGGTGGCTTCAGGGCTCGGGTTCTCCGACGACACATTGAACATAGACGACGCATACGGGATAAGGATATCGTCAAGCAGCGCAGGGTACGAAATCGGGACGCTTGAGATATACGCATCCGACAGCAGCAACCAGCCGCTCCTGCCTGACGAAGGTGTCGTGGAACCTGTAGACGTGTCGAAGAGCATGTGCGGAAATTGGGTCAACATAGAGCAATCATGCGACGAGGATTCGGACTGTATCACCGACAACTGTATGCCGAACGGCAAATGCAGCTATTTTGATTTCAATTATTGCGATGACAACGGCCATAAGAGGGGGAGCTATTGCATGATTGCGGCGGCAGCGTCCTGCATACTATCATCTATCGCAGACCTTATTCTGGACAATTTCATACTGTTCTTGGTGTTCATAATACTCTTGATAATGCTCGCATACGTTGTAATCCACGTGAGGCGATAATATGGGTCTGCCTATATTGCAGGAACTTTGGGATGGAGTAAGGTGGATTATAGACTTTTTCGTTGACAAGACGCCACGTCCCATCCAATTCCTGATTTTTATGCTGATGCTGGTCGTGTTCACGACCTTGATACCCTCATTCTTGCACATCACGGGGATACATTGCAACTCGGACAAAGAGCCTATGAAGCTGTCACCGTTCAATTTTTTCGAGAACATAGGTTACTTATATATCGACAAGGACGACCTGTTCAACAAGAGCGCATACGTCCCTGACAAGAGCAGCGTTGTGAGCGCATGTGTATGGGCAGTGTGCAACGTGTCAGGCGAATACTATTATGCAGGTTCAGGGTGCGTCAACAGCACGATAGAATACAAGCTCCAATCCGTCGGCGACTATTTCGGGTGCGTGTTGTGCAACAAGACCGACATATATGTCAACATGGTCTCGGGGGGGTATGACCACCTGACATATATCTGCGAAGGCGATGCGGTCAAGATACCTTTTGAAGACATGAATTGGTGGCAGCAGACATTTTGCAGCGAGGACGGTGACTGTATGCCGCCAGACCACTACTATTTTGATTCGACGACGGGGTTATACACCTGTTATGACCTCGACATCTGCGGCCAGAACATATCAAACGACAGCATAACATACGAGGTCGACCAACGGCTCGCCCAACACGGGGCGACACCTCTATATAAAGATATACCAGAACAGGACTACAGGCGGTTCGTGGAAGTCAGGTGCGATGCAGACCTGAAACCGAACCTGACATTTTACGGGATACCTATATTTGATTACAAGATTTGGCTGTTCATCACAATCATCTATGTATTGGTGATGATGTATTTCATGCTCAAAGGATAACAATAGGGGGTCAGAAACATGAAGGGAATCTTATTTGTATTGATATGTATAGTGTCAGCAATCAGCGTGTCTGCTATTGACATCCAAGACGAGCCAGACGTGGTGGTCCTGAACAAGATACAGCAGGAACATGCGGCGACAAGGCAGTTCTTCGTCAACGAGATGAACTCGAAAATCAAGGTGTTCACGGACGATTTCACAGAGCGGGCCGACTATTACGAGGCGTCTTATGAACGGCTTATGAACAAGGCTGTGATAATGCTCGGGCTGATGTGGCTCGGCGTGTCATTGTTCACGGGCTTCTTCTCAAGGTGGCTGTTCAGCCGTGCCGAGAAAAAGAAATATGAAGTATTGAAACAGTCCATACGCCGAGACCTGCTCAATGAGATGGCTGTGGTCAGGCAAGAGCCGCCCAAAGAGCCGCAGCCGCCTGTGGTCGACATGAACCTGCACCGACAAAGCCTGCTCGACGCAATCAAGGCGAAACCGCAGCCACAACCCGTGCCGCCACCCGTCCCGCTCACGAGATGGCAGCAGCGAAAGCTCGACAAAGAGCAGAAACGAATCGACAACACCAAAAAGTTCATCGAGGAGAAACAGCGCAAGATAGCTGAAGCTGAACAGAAGATGGACCGATACAAGGCGGGTCTACGATGAACATATCTGATAATTGGAAAAAGATTATAATAATAGCCATGATTGTGTTCACCATAATAATCGTGCTGATAGGGTTCATGCTCGGCCTAAAAGGCCTCAAGCAGTTCTTCCAATTTGTGATTATCGGGCTTCTCGTGCTGTGCCTATTGTTCGGCGTGGGGTATGTCATATACATACTGTTCATAAAGAAAAGCTACAAGGACATCCCTGCACAGTTCAGGAAAAAGCTGTACGCAACAACCAAGATAATGAAGAACGACATGCTCGGCGACCTGTACCTGAGCGGAGACGTGAAACATAACAGGATAAAGCTCGGCAAATTCTTCTATCTCAGGATTAACCTGCCCAAGATACTCGTGGAGAGCGGGGGCGACAACCGAGATTCAAAGCTCAAGACCGAAGCAATCAATATCGACTGTTTCATAATCCAGAGGTCGAGCTGGTTCGCACGGCTGTTCTCAGACCCGTTCTTCATATTGACAAAGCCTGTCGACCACAACTACAGCTCGATTTTCAATGACGTCACATTAAACGGGTTCAACCTTGTGCCTGTGGATTCGCAGTTCTATACGCTCGACCACAGGAACCTCGACCTCGACATGATAAAAGGTCTCGCACTCAACTATATTAGAGAAGTCGTATACGAGGTTTTCAAGGACCTTGACAGGCTCGTGAAACAGGCGATGAACCTCGACCAGCAGTTCCAGAAAGACAAGGAACGGGCACGTGAGTTCGAGATACCTCAAATACCACAGATGGGTGGGGGCAAATGATTCCGACACGGCAGCCTATAGCCAAGCCCGAGCCTGCATTGCCTGAATCGCCGACCCAAAAACAGCAGCAGCAATATAAGCTGTTCGCTGACATGGACAGTGTGGTCAAGACTATAAGCGACCAGATGCCGATGCCGAGCTCGGAATTGTGGTATCGTATGGAGCTCGACACAATATCAAGGGTGTATGTGGTCATGTTCGTGCTTGGGCTGCTGTTCATGGCCGCAATCACTTTGACCGCTATAAAACTCTGATGACGACCATAATCAAGGAGAACCTGATATGCGACATGTGCGGCAAGAGGCTGTCGCTGAAGGTCAAGGAAGGGGAATGGGTCACGATGCGGTGCGGGTGCGAGATGACCTTGGTCTATTTCGACGGGTACGTGGTCGTGAAATCTAAGGATTCATACAAAGCATGGACAAAGAGCAGGACAAAGGTGATGCCAGATGTACAAGACTAAGTGTGGGTTCCGAGACAAGGTGCATGTATGCTCGTTCAAGGAGAGGGACTGTTCGCCTGCGAACTGCGATATGTACAATATCCCGTTCACGTCAAAGGACATCGGCCGTGCGATGGACGCACTGAAAGAGAAGCAAAAGCGGCTTCAAAAAGACATAATGCGGCTGAAAGACATCTCAAAGCTGGTCGAGAAAGAGAGGCAGAACCCGAAAGACGAGGACGTCATAGCCTTCAAACTGAGATGGCGTGAGTTCGAGGACGCCTGCCACGGGATAAAGCATCTCCAGAAAGCGTACACGTATTGCAAGAGGGCCTCACTTTGAGCCTGATTAAGCCAAGCTTTATAGAGAGCCGATTCCACAGCTATTTCTTGCTCGACCCTGATAGGCCGAAATACTATAACAACGTGTTCGGCATGGCGAGGATAATCTTCATGCAGCTCGGGTTCGATGACAAGGCGACGCAGCTCCAGAAGATGATACACGACAAGGTCGAAGTGCCGTTCGGTGCGCCGTTGTTCGCCGTCCTTGACGGCTACTATAATTTCAGGTTCATGTACTCGAAAAAGGCCTTCTGCAAGATTGGCGAAGGCATAGACCAAAAAGAGATAACAAGGTACGAGATGACGTGCGTGTTCGAGGAGCTGAAGGCGTGGTGCGATGATGAGATTATAGACCTGACGCCTCATGTGCGGTTCACGCAGCGGTCGGAGTTCGTGGGATGACTATGCGGACACACACAGAATGGATGAAAGAGATGCAAGAAGCCCATAATTGCCAAAACTCTTTTGGAAAACTCTTTTGTATTTCCGTCGATGAATCGGGGGTAACAAGGTGTGTCTATTGCAATCAAGTGGTCAATTATCCCAATGCAACAGAAGAAGAGCTCAGAGAGTGGTCACGATAGAAATATTTATATACAAGCTATGCTCTTACAACCGCAGGATAACTGATAAAGAATTTCTGTGGTAAAGGGTAAGTGTAAGTTTCCGAGGTGGAAAAATGAAAAAGTACCTGATACCATTTGTGTTGCTGTTCGTGTTTGGGGTGCAGTATGCGCTCGGAGCGACGCCTGCGTGCGGAGCGACCATATCAAACAGTGTCGTGTTCGATTCTGATATATCATGTGGTGGTGATGGTTTTGATTTAGAAAATCAAAATGATATAGTTGTTGATTGTGCAGGATACCAATACACATATACTGCTGATGACCGAGCTTGGAAATATGGCCGTTCAGATAATATCACCATAAAAAATTGTGATATGGTGTTCACAGATGGTGGCAATAGTTGGTATTTTGATGGTGACCATACAGGAAATTTGACAGTAACAAATAATAACATCACACTTGTAGGCGACATCGACCAAATGGGGGTCATATTTTTTATCGAGCAACCAGCAGGATGGTACGAAATAACAAACAATCATTTTTATTTGAATACAACGACAGGAAACTATGTAAACCTATCAGAATCATTTAGTCCATTATCAAGCCTTTTCTTTGTGTATGACGCTAAAATATCAGATAACCTACATATCGCAAATAACACAGCAGAAGGTAATATATTGACTATTATGAAAGTTTTAGCGAGCAGCGATTCGCCCTATGGTAAGATAAACATGACTGATAATATATTTGAAACAAATCTAATACCAAATAGTTCACTCGGTTATACAAAAATACCTATATTTTTTATACAACCAGATTTAGTGATTATGGGATATGAAAACAGATTTTTCAATGATGCAAATGTGTATAATAATAATTTTATAGGATTCACTGATTTAGCAGAACGCCAAAATGATTTATCTCTTCCTTATGATTTAACGACTTTATCGCCAATCAGCGACAATCAGGGCTACGGCAATTATTATGATTGGTTTTCCTGCACCGACACGACACCTGATGATGGCATCTGTGACAGCACATATACTGAGATAAATCTGACAGACAATTATCCTCTGGCTTCCCCAGCACCATTTGTGGGTGAAGAAGAGAACTGCACGCCTGATTGGTCCTGCACAGGCTACAGCGCATGCAACGAGAGCAACGTGATGCTGTGTGATACAGTGACCGACCTGAACACCTGCGGCGAGGCGTACTCAGGCGACTATTCAGAGTTTGGCGAGTTCGCATGCGACTACTGCCAATATGACGTCGAGCTCGTCAACGAGACTGAGTGCATAGACAGCACACAGACCGAGTGCTGGCTCGACAATAATTGGGCCGCATGCTGCGCCGTGACAGGGTTTGCGAGCGACTGCTACCTGACCAGCCTCGACCCTGAGACGTATAATTGGACGAGCGACACTATCTGCTGGACGGCGGATTGCAGCATGTTCGGCTACACTGAAGGCGACATCGCATCGTCCATCATGGACGGAATCGTGAGATTTGTCATATCATTGGGCATATTCATAGTGCCTGCGCTGCTGATATTCGGCGGGGCATACCTGTACCAAGTGATAAGAGGGAAACCACTCCCATAAAAGGTGTCACCATGAAAAAAACAATAAAACCATTGGTTCTTGCGTTGTTCGCCGTAATAGTCGTATGTGCTCAGTCCGTCTTTGCTGCACCACCAACATTTACGTTCACTTTTTGGGAAGAAGGTCACACATATACAGTTGTTGGTCCAATCATGTCTTTTGGTACTGCCATATATCTAGATGACCCCGAGGGTGGAACATTTAATTGTTCCGAGTTTATCACATACACTGATGTTGACACAAATATATTATACACTAATATATCTATAGTAGAAAATAAATTAATAACTTCAAATGTCTCAAGTGGAAATGCCTTTTATATAAGTTTTGAAAATTTCCAAGATGTGAATGATGTACAGCCTTATGCGATATACATCTCTTGTACAGACGGGGTTGACACAATCAGTACATCCCCCACAAATATTATAGTGAGGGGTCAATTCATATACACTGAATCAGACCTTCCAAAATCTGTGATTAGTACACTCACTAAAACTATAGTGGTACTCATCGTATTTGTTCCAATTATCATAATAGTTGGGTTAATCGTATGGGGGAAAAAATATGTCAACCAAAAGTTTTAAGAGAGGGACAAAGGTCAAGGCGGTCAGGACAAGAGCTGTTGGGACTGTAGTGTCAACGTCGCCATTCGCAGTCAAATATACTCTCAATCGCAAAAGATATGTCAGGATGAGCAATCCTAAATATTGGAAGAGGAGATGATACCAAATGGCGAAAAGACGAAGAAAAGGCGTGACGCTCAGCAAAAGCCTGAGAGTGGTCAGGAAAGATGCACGGAAAGTCGGCAGAAAGGCAGGCAAAGAGGTAGGCACTGCGGGCCGATGGGTCAAGAGAAAACTGAGCTGAGGTACTAACGATGGCACGCACGACAAGACAAGGGCTCGGCAAAGGGCGGGGCATGGGCTACAAGAACCTGATACCAAAAGACCCGAAGGTACACTCGGAATCCGCTATGGGCAGGAAGCAGCCGCAACGCATAATATGTGCTCCACAACCATCCATACTCGATAAACATGATATAATTGATGCTCATTATGCAGCTCAGAAATCTGCGGACGAAGTATTTGAAGGCATGTTGAACCAAGGCCCACAATATACAGTCGTAGACAAACAATCAGGCAAGAGATACCCCCTCCTTGGGGCGTGTGGTTTCGCTTCAATAAAATTTTCTGGAGTGAAAGAAAAAAATATGCTGCAAAAATTAGGGGTAACAGTCAATAAGGCTTATGGTGGCGGTTTCTCAATAACTAACATACCTCTATCTGCACCTCAGTGGGCTGTTGATAGAGAACCATCAGCAGGAGCTTATTATTTTCAATCTGTAGATTTGAAAGCGGCAGCAATGAGGGCTTTTTTGAGGGTGATACAAGGACAGGGTTATCTCAAAGATGCTTATGTTGATACGAGGTTAGATTAAAATGGCACGCACGACAAGACAAGGGCTCGGCAAAGGGCGGGGGATGGGCTACAAGAACCTGATACCCAAAGACCCGAAAGTACACTCGGAATCCGCTATGGGCAGGAAGCAGCCGCAACGCATCACATCTTTTGCCGCAATCAAGAGAAAAGAGAAAGCACTCAAGATTACGCCTGCAAACAAGAACCTGAAGTTCGGCGAGCTCAAGAAGCGTGGCATATATCTTTCATATCATGGCGACAAGGACAAGGACGGCGTGGCGAACGTCAAGGATTGCAGGCCGCTCAACAAGAAGAGGCAGGACGACATGGAAGTCACTGAGATAGACGAGTTCGAGCAGCAGATAGAAGAGCAGGAATCAGGCCTCGGCAAGAAAATCATGCGTGGCGCACGGAAAAGCTACGGATACGTGTCTGAGCTCGCTCGCAAACACAGGGAAGACAGGGAAAAGTTCGACGAGGAATTGCAGAACCTCAGCGACATCCACCTCAAGGAGCTTGCGCTCAGGCACAGGGACACGAGCCTGTTTGGGGGCGGAAATCCATACGAAGACGAGCTCGTCAGGCGCATACAGAAAAAGAAAGAGCTCGAACAGAAGATAGCAGACGCAAAGAAAGGCGAGACCAGCACAGGTCTCTTCGGATGAGGTACTAACGATGGCACGACGTATACGTTCGATACGGGCAGGGAAAGGACAAGGCATGGGCAAAGGCTACAAGAACCTGATACCGAAAGACCCGAAGGTACACTCGGAATCAGCTATGGGCAGGAAGCAGCCGCAGAGGATAGGTGGTATCGCAAGGTCATACAACACACCACATACTGTCAGCATGTCAGGGCATAATTATAGCTTCTCAAAAGAAGGCAATAAGATAGAACTATCGCTCGGCAATATGACCGATGCAGGGTGGTATTGGACAGGCGACCAAGACGATATGGTCGGGTTTTTTGCCCGCATCAGCAGTTCGCAGATTAAAGATGAGGTGCTGAAAGATTTTGAAGAATCCAGACTGTCTTATAAAGACATGAAACCTATTTTGCTCAAATCAGCACAAAACGGGAGCGGTATGTACCAAATCACGGGCGATAATAAGCTCTGGCATTTTGGCGAATCTTTTTTAAGTGAGCCTTCCGAAGAAATAAATGAGTTCTTGGATAGCATGACACAGGACGACAACATAGAGCTCACCGATAAGTTGCGTGAAAGATTTTTTGAGATATTTGAATATCCCAATATGGATTACGATGATTTTGAGAAAGAGTACAAAAAAGAGTATATAAAAGATGCTACACAGGCTGTCAATGAATCGCAATCGTATGGTGAGCTCATGGACAAGATGGATAACCTCAGAGAGGGATGGTTAGAACAGGTCATGGATTATGAGCATGACCTATACTCAGACGCAGAATCAGAGGCGTATGCTAAGTTCAAGAAAGAGCTCGGCGTCAAAGAAATAGTGAGCGTAATCAAGAGCGACGGCAAAGGTCTTGCGCTTGGTCAGTTCAAATCTGTCGCCGATGCAGAAAGGTTCATAGGCAGGAAGAAAGGGCTTGAAGTGAAGTCAATAGAAGTGATACCTGAACCTATCAGGAAAAAAGAGAAGGTGTAATGATATGGCACGCAGGATACGTTCGATAAGGGCAGGAAAAGGCAGAGGCATGGGCAAAGGCTACAAGAACCTGATACCAAAAGACCCCAAAGTACACTCGGAATCCGCTATGGGCAGGAAGCAGCCGCAGAGGATTGTGGGCGTACCTGAGCCGCCAAAATACACATCCGAGCAGCAAGAGCTGATAGAAATGTTCGACGCTGAGACATTGAGGCAGGCAGAGAAAGAGGCAGGCTCGACAATCACAGGTTTCAGGAAAGAGCAGGATGGTGTCGCATATATCGAGTTTGAGGACGGCAGCGAATATATGATATTCGACGATTACGATACCGCAGAAAAATTCGCCACAGACAGGGTATATGACGACTTAGAGAACGAGCCAGAGATGTTCACTCAGTCATGGCTTGAAAATTTCATTACCATAAGCGATACCGACCGCAGGATAATTGCTCAGGAAGAATCAGACAACCTTGTAGATAATGTCTATGATGATAATGACATACTCGACAGAGCTGGACAAGTAAATGAGTATGACGCAGCAGAAGGCGACGACGAAAAACAAGAGAAGATACTTGATGATGCAAGAGAATATGTCCGAGAAGATGAATATGACAGGATACATGATGAGCTATCAGACCCAATCAACTATTTTATTGATGAACATGGGTATTATAAGCGTGAGGAGCTTCTGAAACAACCTTTTATATCCATAGATATAGACAACGCAGCCAAGGACGCAGTAGCGACAGATGGGTGGGCACATTTCATCGCAACTTATGACGGCGAGGAAAGAGATTTGCCGAACGGCAAGGTGATGGCTCGTACAAACTGAATAGGTGATACGCAATGGCAAAAAAGAAAGGCGAAGGGCGAAAGCTTGTTGATGACCTGCTCGGGCTCGGCAGCACGGCGGTCAAGGGCGCAGACAAAGCGTTCAAGAAGAAGAAGTGATGATACCTAATATACTGAGTTATCGACGTCTATACCAAGGCGTCAGATTAAAATTATGTTCGGTAGCGAACTTCGGTCCGCAGATTTGAATAGTGTGAGGTGCAACAAAATGCCAAATCCTGTAAGGAGCATCAGGAACAGAGACCGCCTGTCAAAGCGGCAGAAGGTCATAGTCAGGAAGCTTAGGGCAGCGAGGCTTCCCGTGAAAGTGTACAAGCGTGGCAGAGGCCTCAGCGTGCATAACCCATTCTTGGACGTGCGAAGGACAGCACGTGTGGGCAGCATCGGCACGACAAAGACGTATCCCCATGCGAGGGACACGGACGTGCAGCGAAGGCTCAGGCACGCCAGAGGCAAGGTCAAGGGCGCAAGGAAGGTATCTCCTAAGATGAGGCGTTCTTTCCTGCTTCCGTAATAACCCTACATTATCGCAGGCGAACAGACAAAAAGCTCACCCTTCTTGACCCTGACTGTTCGCCTGCCTGTCTTTATTCTGTTCGCCAGCGAACAAAGTATCATCACATATAGGCTTTGGATGTCGACTTCTTTATAAACTCTTTATAAACCACCCCCCCCTTAATACTAAAACTAACATTATCTTTAAATCTGAACATTTTACTTTTTTGTAAAATCAGCCCTTTATAAAGAGCTTTATCTTGTCGTCGGGACTGCCAAGATGCCCCATTCTTGTCGTCGAGGAGTATATCCCACAATACTACTTTTTAAGCAAAACATTTATATATAAGTTATGCTTTTCTACCCTAAAAAGGCCCAAAAAGGGGCAAAAAGCGAGGCGAAAAAAATGGGATTCAAAACGATAAGCGAGGACGGATTTCCTGACTATGAGGTATATACATGCGATGTCTGCGGCCATCCGATAGTATTGCAGGGCGTCGGTGCTGATATATCTGAGTGCCCAAAATGTATTGCGAGAGAGTGCGAGCAGGATGCCATATCCAACGAGAAGGCAAAAGAGCCGACCGAGTGCGTCTATGCACAAGAGATGGAGACCTATATAATATGGCAGTGCCCTAAGTGTGAGAGATTCCACAGGACTGACCGAGAGGATTCTGATGCCCCGATGTGCTGGTGTTCACGATGAAGCTCACCTACAGCGCAAGCGAGGACAAGCTGACGTGCCCTGAGTTCGTCGAGCTCGTCACGTTCTTCGACAAGAACCTGCTCGTCGGGTGCGAGCTTGAGCGGGTCGTGCCGATGTCGACAGACCGAGTGGCCTCAGCGTTCAAGACCACCTATTTAGGCATCAGCGACGCACACAGCGACAGGGCTTTGATGTTCTACAAGACGGCGAGGGCACGCAACGAGTACAACATAGCTTTCGTGACCTCTGACGGCAGCTTTGAGTACGGCAACGAGCTCATATACGGCGGCAATCCTGAAAGCTTTGAATGGAACTACGAGCACCTGAAAAAGGTCGAGGACAAGCTCACGACGCTCGGCGCAGTAGCCTACAGCCCCAAGACAAGCACGCACATAAGCGTCCTCACAGGCACGGACATACTTGTCAAGGGTGTCGTATATCAAAACGTGTTCAACATCACGAGGGCTTTCAGCGGTGCTCTGTATTGGTTAGGGAGCGGCGACAAGGCGACAATCCTGCGCTCAGGTGCGAGGCAGTACGCAAAGAGCTGCCTACAGATTACGCCGCAGGACAAGGACATCAACACGCTCAAGGGCCAAATCGGCAAATACAACCAAATCAACTTGGGCAAGCAGAACATCACGCAGCAGGACGGCAAGCAGTACATAAGCGGGCTGTTCGTCGAGTGGCGTGGCGTCGACGGCATCAGGATTCCGTCAGTCATCGCAGCGAACATGATGGTCTACAAGGCGATTGTCTATAAGGCCGCCGAGATGTCAGTGCATGGATTGGTCAATGTCGAGAGCCTGTCGTCGAGCTGGCAGAAGAACAAGGTCGTCGTCGACAAGCTCCTCAACAGCCCTGACACGCTCACGGACGAGGACATAAGCTTCCTCAAGGTCGAGGCGAAGAGGCTCATCGAACTGCTCTCTCCGTACCTCAAGAGGTTCGACAAGAACACAATCGAGGTCATCGAGAGCATAGCTGCCTGCCCTGCGAGCATGAGGCAAAAAGAGGGCAAGAAGCTCGCAACAATCGACAAGGACATATACATCAGGTCGAGGCGGCTCAACGAGAAAGAGCAAGAATTATTGAGCATGATTATAATGGGCAATCTGGAATCCGACGACCTCAAAGAGTGGAAGGCAAAATCCGCAGACAAGCTCGGATGCTCGGTGAGGTACATCGAGAAGATGCTCATAACGATAACAGAGACCACGAGGCTTAACCTCGTGTTCGACTGCGAACAGAAAGCGATGAGGATTGACTGAACATGTGCGGGATACTCGGATGCAAGGTCAAGAAGATGTCGATGCAGGTCACCAAGAACCTGTACGACCTCTTCGAGGACCAAAAGAGCAGGGGCACGGAAGGTGCGGGCATATCCATAAACGGCAAGAGCCTCTACAGGTTTCGGAGCTTTTCGCCGTTCCGCATATTTTCCGTATACAACATAGAGCTATGGAAGAAGATTAGGTCGGGCGACAGCGTGATATTCCATCACCGATACCCGACGAGCACGAAGAACAGGCCGTCGTGCAACCACCCTATAGCCAACGAGGAAGGCACAATCCACGTCATACACAACGGCTGCCTCTACGACTACATGAAAGCTTATGACAGGCTCAAGGCCGAGCACACGTTCGAGACCACCGACAAGGACGACGGCGGCAGGTTCACGGACAGCGAGGTCATCGTGCATACGTTCGAGGACGGGCTCAAGGAGAACGACGGCGACGTCAAGAAAGCCCTGTCGTACACATACAAGGCAATCAACGGCAGCTTTGCGGTCGCTCTCGTAATCAAAGGCGACGATGCGATAT
>Ga0105099_10001461_pt1 | contig 14801 bp, 6 predicted proteins | sample PPLLak3cmMay2015_2_FD_79138 | JGI IMG/M metagenome (GOLD analysis project Ga0105099, IMG submission 79138) | Freshwater sediment microbial communities from Prairie Pothole Lake near Jamestown, North Dakota, USA - PPLs Lake P8 Core (1) Depth... | ecosystem: Environmental > Aquatic > Freshwater >... | reverse complement strand
AGTCTTGATCAAACAATTCAAAATTTCCAGAGCGGAAGCCAAGCAATGGACCGATCATTCCAGCGGATTTTCAACGGATCTCGGGGTGGCCCTGAATACCTCCCGCTGGGTCATGGAAAAGACCCAGGAACGATACGAAACCACGGCCCATGAATTGTTTCACCAGCTTCAGTATGCCTTAATGGAAAATCACTGGAGCGAAGACCCCCGCTGGATGCGCGAAGGCACCTGCTATTTTGTGAGCATCCATATTGTCGACCGGCTGGGTTATCTGAATGAAAAAAGCTGGAGAAGATCGGCCCTGAACGCGGCCTTTAACCAATCCAATATTGCCACTGCCCAGGAGGTCATCGGCGCCAACCGGTCGGAGCGCTGGCTGGCTTTATCTGAAGAAAAAAAGTCTCCCCACAAAACGGCCGTCTTATTGGTCCTGGCCCTTCTGGAGCTTTCGAAAAAAGACCCCTACCAAAGCATCGCCGAATATTACACCGGGATCGGCAACGGTAAAAAATTCAATGACTCTTTTTTAAATGCGTTCGGTATCGACTATGATTCATTCATCCGGGATTTCGAGCAATGGCATAAGGATAAAATGGCCCAACCGGCCGAAATCGAAGTGATCGCCGACTCCCGCACCCCTGCTGCCGCGATAACGGAGATCAAAAAAACCTTTGCAGCCGGACAATCCTTTTTTAAGGAACATTGGGGCGGCCCGCTAAATCTATCGCCCTGCCTTCTTACGGCTTCCGACGCGGCCGGTTCAACGGCTATGATGCAAAAAGAGTTCGGCTTTGCTCCCTCCGATGCCGTCAAAGAAAACCCCGGGCCCTTTTATTTGTCCCATGATACCGCCCTGCTCAATCTGTATAACGAGTGGATAGCCGCGGAATCGATCGGTTTCGCCACAGCCGTTGTCTTGGCGCGCATGTATGCCCAAGAAATCTCGGCGCAACCCGATATGGAAGGAGCCACCTGGCTGCTTTACGGCGCCTCCGACCTGGCGGCTGCTTATATTTCAGAAAAAACCGGAAATAAAAACTTTAAAGAACGAAAAGAAACCTGGCTGGAAGCGGTCCGGCCTGTGTCCGCCTTATTGCATTTCAGCAATTTGCAAACCCCCGCGGAATGCGACAAAGCCGCCGCAAAAATCGGCCGGGCAAACCTTGCGGCTTTTATGAGTCTATCCGCTCTTTATTTAAGCGAAAAACACGGTCTGAACTCTTTGGCCGAATGGTATCGCCAGAACAAAGAGTTTAAAAATCCCAATAAAGCTTTTGAAAAGGTTTTTGGCGTTTCCCAGCAGACCTTTGAAAGCGAATTCCTAACTTATCTCGAACAACAACGAACAAAACTGCAATAAAACAAGCAAAGCGTTGGTCCCCAAACTGTTTGGCCGGGATGCCTCGTCATGCCCTTATCGTTACCCATAAGTCAGTTACTGAACACAGGAGGTGGTTTAAATTGTCCATTTACGCAACCCAACCTCTGCTTCGCGCAGCGATGACATGTTTTCCCCGCTCAGGTCGAGCGGGGAAAAATTCTATCTTGTCTGCCCTTCGTCCGGCTTCCGTCTGCGGTTAAATACTCTTCCGGATTCCGGCCAAAAGATGATTTTGCATTAGCAAAATCATGGCATGCCGGAATGACAATAATTTTTTACCGCAGATGACGTAATTTCAGAAAATTCTGAAATTACTCCAGATATCAGTAATTTCAATCTTCACGAAATTACTTCCGCACAGACCAAGAAGGATAAGATTTTATTTCTATTCGTCCCGCGACTACGGAACGAATAACAATCAGCTCTGCGAGGCTTGTTCGGTTTTTCTGGCACGATCCATTTATCATTATCAAAAGTTATGGGGGATGTCCAGGGCATGACAGGGCATCCCCGGTAACACAACCCACTCTGTTACAACCCCCGAATATAAGCCAACAAACCTTGTTGATATAAAATGCTTTTTATCAGGCTCTTAACACAGGTGCTTATTTTACTGCCTTCGGTGCAAAGCATAAAATTTTTATATCCTTTGACTTCTCCCGTCTTGGTGTTAAAAAGGGTGATCTTTAATTCATACGGAAAATCCACATAATACGGTAAAATCACATCGCCCTCGATGACAATCGCTTCGCCAAAGGTCTCCTTGAGCCGTTCCCGACAGGCCGGGTCATTAAGGCATTTTTGAGGGACCTTATCCGACAGTTTCTGCTCAGCCACATAATGCGGGATGACCTCTTTAGCGACTCTTTTGACTTCATTGGTAACCGTATAGGCAAAAGTATTGAGCATCCCGTCTCGATAGGCGCGCTCGACGGTTGATTGGGTGCTGCTGTAAAAAGGCAAGACAACCACCTGGTTGACATTTGGATTGATAATGCTGCCGGGCGTGTATTTAATTTGTTTGGTATCCAGCAGCTTGCCGTCGCAATAGATATGGATGGTAATATTCCCCGGCGAGAGCTTGGCCGTCAAATCCGGGTCCAAATGAATCGTGTTCCAGAAGCCGACGGTTATTTCTCCTTTATTGGTATCCGATTTGACGTCCTTTTTATAAGTGTAAATTTGTTCGCCTTTGGGGTTCAGCATCTTAAGTTCCATCACATAAGTGCCCTCTTTTTCGACATCCGCCCAACCCATGACGAAAATCTGCCCATCCGAGTCATAAACCTCTTGCAGTTCGAGGTAGAAACCTGCGTATGAATTTCGCATCGGCTCATCGCTGAGCGCGTAAAACCTGGGCGGCGACATGGTGCGGCAACCGCTAATTAAAACGATGAACAAGACAATCGGCATCAGTTTACGGATAACGCTCGCTCCCTGCATATAAAAACCCTCCTTTTGAGTGAATTAATTTCCCGCTTTTTTTGATCGGATCATAAGACAAGCCACCTGAACTATCAAGCCAAAAAATGTTTTATTTCTCTTGACAAAACACAAGAACCTGATATTAAAAACACCACACTCTTACCGAGATTCAAATTTGTACAATTATTGCGGGGAGAAACTCTCTGGAATGACTTTTTTTTGCGTTTATATCTTTAGACGTAAAGTTTAAATTTTCCATTTTTCAATATGTTGAATATGAAGCCATCTTTTCTAACTTTTATCCGGACATTTAGAATAATCAGCATCATGTTTCTATTGTGCCTACAGAGCATCTTCGGAACGGGCTGCCATAAAAAAACCATTTCGGGCTCATGTGGAGAAATCACATGAATAAATTTTACTCATATAAACTGAAAGGATCTGTTTATTTTATGGAAAGGCCATCAATATTATTTTTTCTGGCGATTATTCTTTTCTCCGGTATGACCGTAAATTGTACTGTATCAAGGGCAGCGCTCCGGATAAACGATCAAAATAATGGTCAAACCATCCATTTGTTCCAAAACCACATCATAGAAATAAGCCTAAAGGGAAATCCAACCACCGGATATTCCTGGGAAGTGGGCTCAATAGCCCCGACGGCTCTTATACAAATCGGAGAGCCGGAATTTATCCCTAATAGCCAGATGGACGGATCAGAGGGTCTCATTATTTTTCGATTTCAAGCCGTCGGCAAGGGCATGACGACTCCTTTAAAATTGATCTATCACCGTTCTTTTGAAAAAAATGTGACTCCTATTAAAACTTTTGAAATTTCAATTTCCATTAATTAGACATAGAAGGAGGTTTGTAAATGAAAGTCAGTAAAAAAGCAGCAAGTAAAGGCGGTTTCCTATTTATTCTTTTAGCCCTGGTTTTTACCATTGGTTTCCCCATTTTTTCTCATGCCGATACAAAGATTAAGAGAACTCCGATTAATAGAGATTTTCACGTTTTTCTAAACACCAGAAGCCCAATGATTGCAGATGATGGGCATAGTCTTGGAGAGATCCCTTCTCTGATCGATTTATCGCATGTCAAAGGCAAAATCGATCGCCGGATAGGTATCGAACGAGCGATTCCAAGCACATATGATCTGCGAACGACAGGCAAACTCACTCCTGTAAAAGATCAAGGCGCCTGCGGCTCTTGTTGGGCCTTTGGTACTTATGCTTCTTTGGAATCTTTTTTAAAGCCGATTGAAACCTGGGATTTTTATGAAGATCATCTTAACCGCAATCATGGCTTTGATATTCCTGCATGCGAGGGCGGGAATACGGATATGGCGCTGGCTTATCTTGCACGCTGGGGTGGCCCACTAGATGAAACCAATCCCACCAATCTTGCCCCTCAAAAACATATCCAGCAAGCTGTTTATCTTCCAACAAGAATGAATTTCACGGATAATGATACGATTAAAAATTTCGTAATGAACTACGGAGCTGTAAAAGCTTCCTTTTATTATTCGGCGACCTATTGGAACGCATCAACCAACAGCTATTACGTTTCCTCCGGTATCACCACGACCAATCATGCGGTGGCCGTGGTTGGATGGGACGACGATTACGCCAGCGCAAACTTCAATACAGCCCCTCCCGGAAATGGAGCTTTCATTATGAAAAATAGTTGGGGAAATTCCTGGGGTGACAACGGCTATTTTTATATTTCATATTACGACACCTCCTTGAAGTCATTCGCCTCTTTTAACAATGCCGAAGCAGCGGATAATTATAAGGCCGTCTATCAATACGACCCGTTAGGATGGGTGGGAAATTATGGTTCTGGTTCGACAACGGCTTGGGGAGCGAATATCTTCACCTCCACCGGTCGCCATGCAATCGCCGCTGTGGGTTTTTATACCAATGATGCCAATACAGCCTACTCCATCTATATATACACAGGCGTGACCGCAGGACAGCCCACAAGCGGAACGCTGGCGGCGACAAAAACAGGAACCAACATTTATCAGGGATATTATACGGTTAAACTGGACACCCCGATCTCGTTGACGAATGGAGCAAATTTTTCCATTGTGATCCGATTTGTAAATACTGTTTACAAATATCCTGTACCACTGGAATACATAGAAGACGGGTATTCTTCAGCCGCCACCTCGCATACCGGAGAAAGTTTTTTCAGCTCTGACGGCATAACTTGGAATGATTTATATACTAATACCTATAAAGATAATAACACGATAAAAGCATTTATTGTTACTCAAACTATTTCAGGAACCGTACTTTCCGGCGGTTCTCCACTATCTGGGGTGGTCATGAACGGCTTACCCGGTAACCCTACCACCAATGCCTCCGGTTTCTATAGCGCCGAGGTTGATTACAACTGGTCAGGGACGGTGACCCCGACACGGGCAGGTTACAGCTTTGCCCCGACTCACATCGACTATTCCTCTGTCACTACCGATCAACTGAACCAGGATTACACGGCAACCTTACTGACCTATGCCATCTCAGGAACCATTAAGCTATCCGGCGTCACTCCTTTGGCAGGAGTGGTCATGAACGGTTTGCCCGGCAATCCTACTACCGACGCTGCCGGTTTCTATCTTTCCACCATCACTTACAACGGCGCTACTGTGACGCCGACACTTTCAGGTTATGCCTTTACGCCAACTAACCGGCCCTACGCTAATGTCATCGCTAACCAACCGAACCAGGATTACACGGCTGCCGTGAGTTCGGGCGGTTCGTCAATCAGCCCCGGTGGTGGCGGAGGCGGTGGTGGCGGAGGCTGTTTCATCTCAATGCTCACTCCGAATGATCCGCCGACTGAAATCGGAAAAGTAGGACATTTGGGCCTATTGATGTTAAGTTTTTTAAGCCTGATGGCTTTTTCTTGCCGATTAGGTATCCGAAGATTACCTAAAAAGTAATTTTTACATTACAAGCTCCAATTTCAAAGGCGGCCAATTAAGACTTGGCCGCCTTTTCTTTTATACTTTTAGATTTTACATTCCTCTCATTATTTTTTTTTGCCGCTATCACCTGTAAGCTGTTCTATTTTTTTCTTGACAAAACAGCATAATTTGCTATGAAAAACAATAGAAATTCACCTCCGTTATAATTTTTCGACAGGCTCGTTTTGAAAAATGGAACGCCGTATTAAGGCGATTTTTTTTACCTGCAAAATAATGCACCCAAGATAGTGACATAATTTTACAAAATGCCTATTATTTTTACATTCAAACGCACCCTGAAAATCATTGCGCCGGTATTTTTTCTCTTGGGATTCACGGCCATGAGCTGTCGCAACAAAAGCTTCCATAAGCCGTCACAAGAAGCGCCATACCTTAAATCAACACCCGCAACACCTCAAGATTCCATTCCGATTCAATTGGCTGTTGGCGTATTCGATCCACTATCCGAGAATGGTCTGCCGACACTACCCCCTGAATGGACATTAAAACAATATCCCAAAAACAAACCGGGTTACTATATCCTCCAGTTTAGTGGCCCGGTGCTTCAGGAATGGAAAGATGCACTCATTATGGCCGGCGTGTTCTTTTTTGACTATATTCCGCAGTTTGCCTTTATCCTAAAAATGGATGAAGAAGCCTTGGAAGCCGCTCAAAAAATGAATTCGGTGCGTTGGATCGGACTTTACCAACCGGGTTACCGCCTGCACCCCTCTTTACTGTCGGAGGCTTCAAAAAAAAATGTGCCCATAGAAATAATAGTATCTCTTTTTGAAGGAGAGGATATCATTATAGTTCGGGCTGAGTTGGAAAAGATAGGCGCGGATATTTTGGATATTAGCCTACAAAAAGACCGCATCAAATTAAAAACGGCCGGCAGCAAGATAAACGCAATTGCTAAAATAAACGGCGTCAAATTCATCGAACTGGCGCCGTTGTATAAAATGTCTCAATAATCGAAGAGGGAGGGATGAAAGGAATGAAAAAAATTAGATTTTTTGGATCCACTTCCAAAGGCAAAGAAGTTTTTATCTTTGCACTCTTGGTTTGCGGCGTTTTCAGCATGTCACTGTTTTCGATAGAGAATGTTCAAGCCGGTTTTACCGGGCAGGTTTGGCAATCTCAGAAATTCAAGCCAACCGCCGCAGCCAAGCCGGTTCATCAAAGCATTCCATTGCGTTTGGCTGCGGGAGAATTCGATCCCTTGCTTGAAACGCAGCCTTTAGTTAAAAACGACCGATTTGCCATTAAAAGCTATCCTGCGGGACAATCGGGCTATTATCTGGTGCAGTTTAACGGTCCCGTTAAACAATCGCATAAAAAAACATTGGAACAAGCCGGAGCCCAAATTTTCGATTACATTCCCGATTTCGCCTTTATCGTAAAAATGGATGCGGCGGCAAAAGAAAAAGCAAAAGCGTTGGCGTTTGTACGCTGGGTAGGAATTTATCAACCCGGCTATCGCATCGCTCCGAATATCCGGCAAGCCCTGCAAAAAGATTTCGTTGTAAAAGCCGAGGAGTTTGTGGCCAGTCTATTTCCGAATGAAGACGCTCAGCAGGCTGCCTCTCAAATTCAAGCAACCGGTGGGGAAATTATTGGAATAGCCAAAGGGGTGAGATCTAAAATTAAATTTCGCTTGATCCCCAGTTCTATTGAGAATATCGCCGTCATCAATGGCGTAAGATGGATCAAACTCGCTCCGCAATGGAAGCTCTTCAACGATAAAGCCGCCGATATTATGACGGTAACAGCTGTCCGGCAGAGCCACAGTTTGTTCGGTTCCGGCCAAATTGTAGCTGTAGCCGACACCGGCTTGGATCAAGGCAGCGCAATACCCGCGCAATTGCATGATGATTTTGAAAACGGCGCGGGTATCTCAAGAGTCCTGCAGGTTTATGATTGGGCCGGAGATGGCGCAAGTGATGTCAACTCCGGTCATGGTACGCATGTGGCCGGTTCAGTTCTCGGCAATGGTTTCAGATCCGGCAGCACCCCGACTGCTCATCAATATCTCGGATCTTATTCTGGAATTGCGCCGGAAGCTTCCCTTGTTTTTCAATCTATTGAAAATAACGCTACCGGTTCACTTTCAGGGCTCCCCCTGAATCTCGGCGATCTTTTTCAACAAGCTTATAATGCCAATGCCAGGATTCATACAAATAGCTGGGGCGCCGATACTGCGGGCGCTTATACATCCGATTCGGCCGATGTGGACCAATTTATGTGGAACCACAAAGATTTTTTGATCCTTTTTGCAGCGGGTAACGCTGGAACAGATGCAAACAAGGATGGAATAATCGACTTATTCTCGGTTGGTAGTCCAGCTACAGCCAAAAACTGTATTAGTGTAGGAGCCAGTGAAAGCAATCGACCTTCCGGCTTCGGACGAGATGCCAATTACAGCTACTGGGCTACCGATTACCCCGCAAACCCCATTTATTCAGACCATATTTCAAATAATATCAATGGGATGGCGGCTTTCAGCAGCCGAGGACCTTGCCTGGACGGTAGATTTAAACCGGATTTGGTGGCTCCGGGAACCAATATCGCTTCAACCCGTTCTTCGGTTGCCTCATCCACCATGTGGGGCTTAGGCGGATTGAATCCGGCACATCAACCTTACTACACCTTTGCCGGTGGAACCAGCATGGCAACCCCGTTAGCAACCGGAGCTGCCGCTTTGGTTCGGCAGTACTATACAAACATCGAAGTCATTACACCTAGTTCGGCTCTTATCAAAGCTACGCTGCTCAATGGCTCCTTCGAAATGACTCCTGGTCAATATGGCTCGGGCATTTACACGGAAATCGCTGCCAGGCCTAATAATGTAGAGGGGTGGGGCAGGGTTGATGTGGATAATTCATTATTCTCTTCGAACCGTCAAATAAATTATTACGATAATAACCCCGGTTTAACCACCGGAGTGACTCATACTTACAATTTTTCCGTCGCTGACAATACCAAACCATTAAAGATCACACTGGCTTGGACCGACTATCCCGGAACCCCGGTTGCCGTCGGCGGACTGGTTAATGATCTGGACCTTAGACTTGTGGATCCTATTGGAGGCTCGCATTACCCTCTGAATGCGAATCAGAAAAAAAACGACATTCTTGCTTATCATGACGGATCTGTAGATAACGGCTGGACTTTCAATGCGACGGGAAGGGGTGCAGCCGTAAGATTTACGCCCTTGACTTATCCCGCCATTATCACTGGGGCGCGTATTTCCTATGCTACCAATAGTGTCCAAACAGATATTGTTTTGAATATTTGGGATGATGACGGGGCAGGAGGAATGCCCGGTTCATCTCTATTCTCTCAAACCATTACCCCCCCCGTGGTACCCGATGGATATTATGGCGATTATACGATAGGCATACCGGGAATTAACATTGCGACCGGTAGTTTTTACATTGAAGTTCGCACAACCCAAGCCTCAAATAATCCATACCTCATGATAGACGAGACAGCTCCTCAGGGAAATAGTTACGTTTACAACGGCTCCTGGCTTTTGCTTCCTCAGGGCAGCATCATGGGAAATTGGATGATTGAGGCGGTCGTTAATCAACCGAGTTCTGGGACTTTCGATCGTGTAAACAATGTGGAAGGAATCGACATTCCATCTCCGACCGTAGGGACTTACACTCTGCACATTTCCGGTTATAATGTACCCAATGGGCCTCAACCCTATGCGTTGGTGATCAGTGCTGCAATGCTGGCTCCACCCACCAATCTGCAGGCCGTGGCCATATCCACCACTCGGGTCGACCTGACCTGGACAGATAATTCCACGAATGAAACCGGGTTTAAGGTTGAAAGAAAGATAGGAGCCTCCGGCACATATACAGAGATCGCATCGCTTGCCGCAAACAGCAACAATTACAGCGACCTGACAACAACCGGAGGCCCCACTTACTATTATCGCGTGAGGGCTTTTAATGCTACCAATTCCGCGCTGTCTAACGAAGTGAATGCTGTCACCGGTACGCCCAACGCTCCCAGCGGCGTCACCACTACCGATATCACTTCGAGCCGAGTCAGCCTCCATTGGACGGACAATTCCACGGGAGAAACCGGTTTTCGAGTTGAACGAAAAAGTGGGGTAACCGGCGCTTGGAGCGAACCCGGAACAACAACGGAAAATGTGGTTGACTTCACCGATAACAGCTGCGCATCGGGCACTACTTATTATTACCGAGTTCGCTCATATAATATTTTAGGCAATTCCGCGGCTTCCGATGAAGTTATGGCAGTCACCACCACCGGCACCTCCATTGGCGGCCCCGGTGGTGGAGGCGGCGGCGGTGGCGGAGGCTGCTTTATCACCATGCTCACCTCAAATAATCCGCTGGCTGAAATCGGAAAAGCAGGACACCTGGGCCTGCTGATGTTAAGTTTTTTAAGCCTGATGGCCTTTTCTTGCCGATTAGGCATCCGGAGATTGCCGAAAAATTAATTTTTAAATTATAAGCTCCAATTTCAAAGGCGGCCAGTTAAGACTTGGCCGCCTTTTCTTTTGACGCATTCAATCATCCGCTTATTATTTCATTTAATTTTTTATATTCCGCTTTTTTTGCTTGACACTAAAAAATATTCTGCTTTATAAGTGTCGAGTAGATCTTACGGTTTTCATAAACCGAAAGATCTGCTTTCACTCTCATTTTTTAAAGAATAACAACCTTCATTTTTCTCACATACGCCCGAAAGGAGTGTCCTAAAATGCATAAAAGCATTTATCGATTCATGATTTTGTTACTTCTCGCTATTTCTTGTTCCTGGCATGTCTTAACCGCCGATCAATATCTGAAGCTTTATTTAACCGGTGAAGGCACTCCAAACAGTCAGGTTATTACTGACAGCAGCAGCAACAATTATCAAATAACACCTTTCGGAAATGTAAAAAGCTCGAACTCCCAATCCAAATTTGGGGAAAGTGCGATTTTTGTTTGTGGGGGTTATTTAAGCGTGCCGCAAACTACAGATTGGGATTTTGGAACCGGCGATTTTACTGTTGATTTTTGGTATCAATTTGCCGCTGATTCCTGTGGGGGATTTCAACTGAGTTCACAATCTTTTATCAATAATGGAAGCACATTTTCTCTTTCCTGGTCAGTAGCAAACATTTTCCAAAATGCTTCTTTTAATTTACGAGCCTGCAATTGTGACGGCGGTCAGATCAAATGCAATTCCGGCTTTGGCGATGTCCCCCCACCATATGGGAGCGGAGAATTTCCCTATGATTTCCAACCGCATACTTGGCATCATGTTGCGGTAGTCGGTAAGGGCGGAAACCAGGTTAAAATATTTGTAAATGGTAATCAGATAGGTTTAACAAAAAATTTTGCTTATAATTTATCTTGTAATAAAAATTTAAAAATTGGAGGACCAATATACGGTTATCTTGATGAATTCAGGGTTTCAAAGGGTATCGCCCGTTGGTGGAATAACTTCACGCCACTCGGTCCTCATGCATCTGTTAATAATTTTGCCGCTTCCCCCAACATAATCCAATCCGGCCAATCCACAAATTTAATTTGGGCAGTGAAAGATGCTGAAACTTGCACTATCACACCCGGAATCGGCAATGTGTCATCCAGCGGTTCGCGGACGATTTCGCCTTCCGCCACCACCAACTATGTTCTAACCGCAACTGGGTATGACGGTAAAAGTGTCAGCGCTAACCTTACTATCGATGTTCTGTCTTCAAACAAACCCGGAACCTATTACGAATACGATTCCATGGGCCGGATTAAAAAGGTGATTAAAATCATTCCGCAATAGCCTGTGTTCATCCCTTTGATCAAAAGGAGCGCTGATTAAAACAGTAATCCTGCATTTTTTTGGGATGATTAAAGAATCTTAACTCAGTCGCAGATTGTCTGGTTGACCGATAACTGACGACTGGCAACCGATGACTGATAATTTCAAAGGAGGAACAAGATGAAGATCTGCGTAACCAAAGGAATCAGATCTCTTTTCATGATTATTTTCATGCTGTTGTCGATTTGCCTCACAAGCCCGGCCCAATCGACCGAAGACGAAGGAGCCGCTTCCGACGATCAGACGATTGAAACCCAGGAAGAGGAGATCGCGCCTGAACCGGAAGCCGCGCCTTTGGAACAACCGGAAAATCCGCAGCCTATAGCGGCAGCGGGATCCGGCCCCTCCCTAATACCAAAAGATCAGCAAATCAGCTTTGAAAACAAGGAAATCATTCCCAAAAGCGATCTCTATACCGGTGCCGCCACCTATAGTATTCCGATTGCTGTTCCTCCCGGTCGTGGCGGCATCGCCGTCCCCAACCTTTCCCTGGTTTATAACAGCCAAAGTAAAAACGGCATCTGCGGCATGGGTTGGGATTTGAATTTCGGAGGTTTTATCCAACGCTCAACTAAAAAAGGACTGCATTACAATCTGAATGAATTTGCCTATAATGGATCCACGGAACTTGTCCCTATTTCCGGAAATAAATACCAAGCCAAAATTGAAGGGGAATTCACTCAATTTTATTTTCTTGGTGAGACATATGGCTGGGAAGTTATCACCCGCGACGGGACAAAATATTATTACGGAGATACTACCAAACAACCCATCGGAGGTATAAACGGAAAATATTATAAATGGTTCCTAAATAAAATCTTAGACACCAATGGTAATCAACTTACGATCAATTACTGGAATTCAGATGGCCAGTGTTATATAGAAAAAATTACTTATTCAGGGAATCGGATCGAATTCGACTATTTTTCAGATCGCTCCGACAAGCTAATTGACTATAATGCCCAACTCAAGATTGAGACCAAATGGCGATTAAGATATATAAAGTCTTTCGCCAATGGCGGTACGACTCCTGTGCGGACTTATGAATTATCCTATTCCGAAGGCTCAAATGCCGGTATTTTTACACGCTTGGAAAAGGTAGAAATCAAAACTTCGCCAACTAATAATCTTTCACCGACTGAATTTACATGGGCCCAAGTGAACACCAACGGAACTTTTGATAATTATCATGCGACGTCATTGAATGCCAGCAGTCAGTCGGATAAATTATATCCGGGAGATCTCAGTGGCGACGGCTTGACGGATATTGTTCAACTCAAGCCCAATGGTTATCAGGTTGATGTTTTTATTGCAAGAGCGGACAATCAAAGATTTAATAATCCCATAACAAGCACATTGAACGCCGGGTACTCTTCATTCAAGATTTGGTTGGCCGACATGAACGGCGACGGAGCAGCCGATTTGATTCAACTGTGTCCGAATCTCACCTCTGTGGATGTATATATCTCCAATAAAAACGGCGGTTTCCAAAGCGGAAAAAACAACACCTTGGACCCGTATAGCGGTTCCGATCGGGTCTTTATCGGCGATATGAACGGTGACGGTAAAGCGGATTTGGTCCAATTAAAACCAAATTTGTACACTGTTGATGTCTATATTTCCGATGGAGCCGGCGGATTTCAAGCCAGAAAAACCAGGACCCTCTATGTAGGTTATGCCTCCGATAAGATTTGGTTGGCGGATGTAAACGGTGACGGTAAACTCGATCTGCTTCAATATCAGGCAGGCTCCAGCCGGCTTGATGTTTATAAATCCATTGAAAACGGTAATTTCGAAGCAACCCGCGTAAGCACTACTTTGAATGATGCCTTGCTAACCAATAAATTATGGTTAGGCGATATAAACGGCGATGGGTTGGTGGATATCATTCAACACCAGCCCTATATGGACTACCGGCAAATGGATATCTATTTTTCCAAAGGCGATGGTTCGTTTGATAGCCGCACTTCCGATACCCTTTATGATTTCCCTTATACCGATCCTATTTATTTCGGAGATGTGAACGGCGACGGAATGATCGATCTCGTCCGTTATCAGCTGGATAATACCCCCATCAATCCGGTATACGTCTATCTGTCCCGTGGCAACGGGATATTTGCGACTCGCGTGCAAACCTTACTGACAAATTATATAGAATCGGACCAAATTATTTTAGCGGACATAAACGGAGATAATCTGGACGATTTATTGCAACTATCCATCAACTCACTCGATAGTTATTTAGCCCAAGGAAAAGCCGATTACCTGATTACTAAAATCGAAAACGGCATGGGGGGTTGGGCGGATATCCAATACACCTCCTCTTTTGCCTGGCCCAATGAGTATCTTCCCTTTAAAATCCAAACCGTCACTTCGATTACCACAAACGACGGCCGAGGGACTACATCGATAAACTCCTATACTTACAACAACGGCTATTACGATATAACTGAACGCGAATTCCGGGGTTTCAAGGAAGTGGCCCAGATCAATCCGAACGGGACCACGGAAAGAACCACCTTCAACCAAAAGGATTATTATTTCAAAGGCCGCATTGAAAAATCGGAAACCCGGACTACCAGTAGTCCAAGCAGCACGTTGCTGCAACGTGTCACCAACACCTGGGCCCAGGAAGTCCTGAATTCAAGCACCGGCCAGACTTTCGTAAAACTAAATAGAAAACTTTCAGAAAGTTTTTACAGCCCCACGGTTTCCGTCCAAGAAGATTTTACTTATAATAACACCCATGGTGGGGTGTTGACCCAAATCACTTCCAGCCCAACGCATCCGAGCCCTGAAAACATAACCAAAACCAACGAGTACCAAAATTATGGCAGCGGCACGAATGGGTGGGCATGGCGGACCATCAAAGAGACGCTTACGGGCTCAGTAAGCGGCAAAGTCCGGGAGACCTATTCCACTTATTATTCTACAACCGGGAATCTTTGGACCAAAACCTCATGGGAAAACGGCAAAACACCCGATCAATACCCCAAAGTCGAAATGACCTATGATTCTTACGGTAATGTGACCAGCGTGAAAGACGCGCTCGGCAATATTACCTATACCGAATACGAATCCACCAACACCTTTCCGGACAAAATCACAGCGCCTCCGACCATGTTCGCAACCCGAACCGTCAACCATATCACCGAAGCCCTGTCTTATGATTACCGT
>Ga0105099_10001459_pt1 | contig 14821 bp, 12 predicted proteins | sample PPLLak3cmMay2015_2_FD_79138 | JGI IMG/M metagenome (GOLD analysis project Ga0105099, IMG submission 79138) | Freshwater sediment microbial communities from Prairie Pothole Lake near Jamestown, North Dakota, USA - PPLs Lake P8 Core (1) Depth... | ecosystem: Environmental > Aquatic > Freshwater >... | reverse complement strand
TCACTAACGGGACAACAAAAGAAACCGTAAAGCTGAGTGAATTGCTTGAAAAGAACGGGGGCTACAGGCTGATGCCTGAGCTTGGGACAGAGCCAAGGATTTATTATCTTCCTCCCAAGAACAGATTGTTTGATTTTAAGAAGGAAAGATCCGAAATTAAGGATTTTATAATTTAATCCCTCTTTCATGAACAGTCAAAACAAAATAGGCGGACTGGAAAAAGACAGGATTGAAACAGTTGCCTCTGATATTCTAAGAACTGTGCGGATAAACAGAAGTTTTATCATCTGGATCATGGTCCTGTTTGTTGCTCTTGCCCTTTGTTTATTTGCTTATGCCATTCAGTTGCGTAAAGGACTTATCGTAGCTGGCATCCGTGATTTTACCAGCTGGGGTATGTACATATCCAATTTTGTCTTTTTTGTGGCTACCAGCCTTGTGGGAATGCTGATCAGCTGTGTTATGGGACTGATCGGCTTTAAATGGATCACGCCCGTCACGAGAATTGCCGAAATTATTGCCGTGGCTTTTGCGGCCGTTGCAGGACTGGTCATCATTTCGGATATGGGACGGCCTGACAGGCTGCCTTATGTTTTTTTATACGGTAGGGTCCAGTCACCCATCCTCTGGGATGTCACCGTAGTCACTACCTATTTTGTACTGAGTCTTCTTTTATGGTTCCTGCCTATGATACCGGATTTAGCCATTGCCAAAACAAAGCTTCCCAATAGACCGGCATGGCTGATCAAAGCATATAAAATTTTGTCATTCAAGTGGATTCATCATGAAGAACAAACCAAGATCCTGGGCCAGGCTGTGAAAATCCTTCTGTTACTCATAATACCCACAGCCCTGGCTATACATACTGTGACCTCCTGGCTTTTTGCGGTGAATCCGCGAGCCGGCTGGGACAGTACAATATTTGGCCCTTATTTTGTCTCCGGGGCTTTTGTCGCCGGAACATCCGCACTTATCATAGCCATGTATTTCTTTCGTTCCAATTACCGGCTTCAGCAATATATCACTGATTTCCATTTCGAGAGGATAGCACGACTGTTGTTCCTGGTTTCCGTCGTATATCTTTATTTTAACCTGAACGAATTCCTTGTTCCGGCATATAAAATGAAAAAATTTGATGCCATTCATCTTCACGAACTGTTTAGCGGCAACCATGCACTGGTATTCTGGGGAACGCAGATCCTGGGACTGGCATTGCCAATCATTCTGCTTATTTTCAGAAAGATACGTAAACCCACACCTTTGCTTGTCATTGCCGTAATTATGTTTGTGGCGTCGTGGATAAAAAGGATCATTATTGTGGTTCCCCCGCAGGATCATCCCTATTTACCCGTACAATATGTTCCTGTTGAATGGATGGTATACAAACCTACCCTGATTGAATCCGCCGTAACACTTGCCTCATTTATTCTGGTTTTGATCATAGTCACACTACTTTCGAAGCTGTTTCCGGTAATACCTATCTTAGAGACTGCCCGGGAGGGGAATATCAATGAAATTGGAAAAGATGAAAAGCCATAATTTTTTTTTATGAAGGAGATCATTCTCAACATACTGTTTTTTCAACTCTTTACCACGGCTTTGATTGCCCAGGATTGGATTGTGCCTGCCGAAAAAAGTGGTAAATTAAGCCCTTTTCAATTCAATGATTCGATCAGAAAAAGCGGAATTCAGCTGTATAACCAGAACTGCATGTTGTGCCACGGTATTCCAGGCAAAGATAATTATCAGCGTCTTATCCCTCCTCCCGGTGATCCGGCAACAGATAAAATTCAACATAATCTTGACGGCGAACTCTTTTTTAAAATCTCTGAGGGAAGAGGCCCGATGCCTGCATTCAGAAACACCCTTGCATCAAAGGATATCTGGAGCATTATTGCTTATGTGCGCAGCTTTAATCCTTCCTATGTCCAGTCAGTAATGCCCGAAATCATTTCCGGTGCCTATCCGGGTGCCCTGATAGCAATTTCTCTCAGGTTAAGCCCCGGAAAGGACTCGGTAAGGATGCAAGTTTCAGCTGTTAAGGGTAATTCCGTCACTCCTGTTAAAGATGCAGGAGTTCGCCTGTTTGTTAAACGGACATTCGGAATGCTGCCGCTTGATGAGGATAAAATAACAGATGAGAACGGAATCGCCGGCTTTGGCATACCCGCGGGATTGCCGGGAGATACAAGCGGGACAATTCAGGTTTTGGCACGGTTCACCGATGAGGACAAATTTGGTTCAGCCGGCAAAGATACATTATTGCAGGCTGGTGTGAAAATAATACCGGTAAGCCTTGTTGAAGAGAGAGCCATGTGGAACATTGTCCGCAAGGCTCCTTTATGGATACTGCTGACATTCAGTCTGGGAGTCATTGCAGTATGGGGCTTTATTATTGTCGTGCTGTTGAAACTCAGGGATATCTATATTATCGGTGATCATTATGATAATGAACAAAACCAGCAACAATCACGCTTGGATAAATAACTAATACTTTTTCCTATGAAAAGCATGACGACTATCGGAAGAATTCTCTTTGCCCTTCCATTTGGTATATTCGGGATAAATCATTTTATTATGGTCGATTATTATATTGGCCAGCTGACCTCATTCATCCCAGGCGGAGGATTTACCATTATACTTACCGGGATTTTGATGATAGCCGCCTGTATCAGCATTATATCCAAGAAGCAGGTTACCCTGACTTCTTTTCTGCTGGCTGTTTTATTATTCATTTTTATCATTACCATCCATATTCCCCGCCTGATCCATCATGTTGATTTCGAAATAACCCTGATTGCCCTGCTAAAGGATGTTTCCCTTATGGGAGGGTCCCTCATGATCGCAGGTTTGAATATGGGTGAAAAATCAGAATATGCTAAATGAGATGATATGAAAAAAATCATCATTGTTATTCTGGCCATTATTCCATGGCACACTTTTGCAGAACAATTCACAGCAGTGAAGGAACCGGTAAAGGAACCTGATATCGGTGTGGTTGAAAAACTTGGCGATACTATTCCGCTTGACCTTACTTTTTATAATGAGAATAACCAGGAAGTAAAGCTCAGACAGCTGATCGACAAGCCCACGATTTTGTGTTTTGTTTATTTTGATTGTCCGAACCTATGCAGTCCACTGCTCAATGGCGTTGCCGAAATGATCAGTAAACTCGATATGGTCCTTGGCAAAGATTATAAGATCATCACCATAAGCTTCAATACAAGTGACACCCCTGAAAAGGCCATAGAAAAAAAGAGGAATTTTGTGCAGAAGATCAGCAAGGAGAACCAGGATTATTGGATATATCTTACAGGTAATCAGGATAATATATCAGCCATAACGAAATCGGCCGGTTATATTTATAAACCACAGGGACTGGATTTTGCTCATCCCTCCGTTATTATGGTCCTTAGCCCCGCAGGCAAAATTACCCGGTATCTTTATGGCCTCACCTATCTTCCTTTTGATGTGAAAATGGCTCTCATTGAAGCGCAGAAGGGCATACCCAGACCCAGTATCAACAAGGTCCTGGAATATTGTTTTGCCTACAATCCCGCAAGCAAGACATACACCCTCCAGGTTACCCGCATTTTTGGCAGCCTTATCCTGATAACCGGTGTGCTGGTGTTTATTCCACTGATTGTCCGGAAAAGAAGAAAAACCAAATCAACACAATAATATGGGAGAAACAGGAGGAGAGATCTACATAAGTTACCTTAAGCACAAGGGCAAGTACAAGGGAATATTATCCTGGTTGCTTACAACGGATCACAAGCGGATCGGCCTGATGTATTTTTTTGTCATCACTGTTTTCTTCTTTATAGGGGCATCCCTTGGGGCGCTGATGAGGACCGAACTTATTGCCCCGGGGCAGACCATTATGGGACCGCAGACTTATAATGGTCTTTTTACGGTGCATGGGATCATCATGATATTTGTTATAGTAATCCCCGGACTCTCGGTGGTCTTTGGAAATTTTTTCCTGCCTATCCTGATCGGGGCCAAGGATGTGGCTTTTCCAAAACTTAATCTCCTGTCGTTTTATCTTTATGCGCTGGGAGCTGTTCTGGCTGTGGTATCACAATTTGCCGGATCAGGCCCTCCCGATACAGGCTGGAGCTTTTACGTTCCTTATAGTGTAGAATCCTCTACCAATGTAATTTTTGCCCTGACCGCTGCCTTTATCCTCGGATTCTCATCCATTCTTACAGGACTGAATTTCATTGTTACGGTCCACAGAATGAGGGCTCCCGGTATGACCTTTTTCAAAATGCCCTTATTCCCCTGGGCCATATACGCCACAGCCTGGATACAGGTACTGGCAACCCCGATAATTGGTATCACATTATTAATGGTAATCGCCGAAAGGGTTTTCGGTATCGGATTCTTTGATCCTTCCCTCGGTGGAGACCCTATTTTGTTCCAGCATCTGTTCTGGATATATTCGCACCCGGCCGTTTATATCATGATACTTCCTGCCATGGGAGTTGTCACCGAGATCTTTCCCACCTTCAGCCAGAAACCTGTTTTCGGCTATACGGCAATAGCAGTCTCAAGTCTTGCCATTGCCTTTATCGGATATTTTGTATGGGGTCACCACATGTTTACATCCGGCACAAGCTACTTTTCAAGGTTGTTTTTTTCCCTGCTTACCTTCCTTGTGGCAGTTCCCAGTGCCATTAAAGTATTTAACTGGGTGGCCACCCTGTATGGCGGTTCTATCGACCTGAAACCACCCCTTCTGTATGCGGTAGGTTTCATATTCCTGTTTATGATCGGCGGTTTGACCGGACTGATTCAGGGAGCGCTTGCTACCAATATACAAGTGCACGATACTTCCTTTGTAGTGGCTCATTTTCATTATATCATATTCGGCGGTATGGGATTTGCCGCTTTTGCCGGTATACATTACTGGTTCCCAAAAATGTACGGAAAGATGTATAATATCCGGTTTGCCAATATTGCATTTGGTATCATTTTCACCGGCTTCAACCTGTTCTACTTTCCCCAGTTTATTATCGGGATGCAGGGAATGCCCAGGAGGTACTTTGATTATCTTCCGCAGTTTACACCCATTCAGTTCATTTCCACTATCGGAGCTTATATTCTTGTTTCAGGCCTCGTAATAATGCTCATTAACCTGTTCTATGCCCGCAGAAAAGGGGCTCCCGCTCCTGCTAATCCCTGGAAAGGTGTGACCCTCGAGTGGCAAATCCCTTCTCCTCCCCCGCTGGAAAATTTCGATGGCATCCCTGAGATTACCAGAAGACCTTATTTTTTCGGTGAGGATAAGGCTGATAAAAAGGACTAAAGCACATGACAGATCACATTGTTCATACGGAGCATATTGACAGGGAGACCGGGAAACTGGGCATGTGGATATTCCTTTTTACCGAGATGTTTCTTTTTGGCGGTTTGTTTCTTGTATATGCTGTGATGCGGGTAAAGTATGTTGATGATTTTCATATTGCCGCCCATGATCTGAACACTTTCATCGGTACGCTGAATACTGTTTTCCTGTTGACAAGCAGTATGACCGTCGCAATGGCAATTACGGCCATCCAGAAAAATGAACGAAACCTTGTGTTGTTTCTTATTGCTGTGACATTACTCCTGGCTGCACTCTTCATGCTTAACAAGTACATCGAATGGTCTCATGAATTTAAAAATCATATTTACCCTGGTTCCAAAGTCCTTAAAAATTTACCGCATGGACAGCTGTTGTTTTTCGGACTCTATTTTATGATGACCGGATTGCACGCTCTCCATGTATTTGTGGGGATGATCCTGCTGACCATCAATCTGGTTAAAGTGAAAACCGGCAGCGTAAACCATGAATATTACCTGCTTCTTGAGAATTCAGGTCTTTACTGGCATCTGGTCGATCTTATCTGGATCTTCCTGTTCCCGCTGCTATATTTGGTAACCTAATTAACTGAAACAGGCATGAAAAATTTAAGGTCGCACATTACAGGATATTCCACCTATGCTATTATTCTTGTTTTTCTTTTGGTACTAACAGCCCTTTCCGTTGTGGTGACCGGGTACCATCTCGGAGCATTTTCCGTCGGAATAGCGCTGCTGATAGCATCTGTTAAGGTCGCAACTGTAATATCCTATTTTATGCATCTGCGATCAGAGAACATGTTCCTGAAGGTAGCCGTTTCAGGTGTTTTTATTCTTTTTGGACTGGTGATAATTATTACTTTTTTTGACTATCTATTCCGGTAATCCCGGTTAAAACTTACGGATATGTTTTCAGAAGCATCAAATGTATCAGCAGGAGTAGACAAAGTATTTACCTTCATCATCCTTGTATCCCTGTTCTTTCTCATTGGGATTACGGCATTCATCATCTATACCCTCATCCGTTTTTCCAGGAAGAAGGGCAAAAAACCCATGCATTTTTCCGATAACCTGAAGCTTGAAGTAATATGGACGGTTATCCCTACAATACTTGTTTTGCTGATGTTCTATTTCGGGTGGATTGCATTTGCCCCCATGAGAAAAGTGCCAAAGGACGCCATGAGAATTACCGCTATTGGTAAAATGTGGGAATGGACATTTGATTACGGAAATGGTTTGAAATCAAAGGAACTGGTAATCCCCCTGAATAAAGCTGTAAGATTGGATCTGAGATCTGAAGATGTAAATCATGGCCTGTTTATTCCGGCATTTCGGGTCAAGGAAGACGTTATCCCTGGGTATAACAATTATCTCTGGTTTATACCGCAATATATCGGCAATTACGAAATACTTTGCACCCAGTATTGCGGACTGCTGCATTCCAATATGATGTCCAAGGTGAGAGTATTGGAACAGGCTGAGTATGATCAATGGTTTGCAGAACTGGAAAAATCAAGCCTGATCCCCGAGGCTGCCGGGCTAATTATTCTCAGGAACACAGGTTGTCTTGCCTGTCATTCCATTGACGGTGCAAAACTTGTTGGTCCCACGTTCAAAGGGTTATTTGGAAGCCAAATAAGCGTAGTCATTAAAAATAAAGAAGTGAAAAAAACAGCAGATGAGGCCTATATTGCCAATTCGGTGTACAACCCTGATGCTGAAATCGCCGTGGGATTTAATAAGGGATTGATGAAGTCATATACAGGAGTCCTTAAGGAAGAAGATCTGAAGATAATACATGATTATTTAAAGACTTTGAGTGAAACGAATTAACAGAGCGGAAAAACCGGCCATATATGCTGATCTGATACGATTCAGACTTTCCATAGCGGTAACCCTATCCGCTGTGACGGGGTATTTTATTTTCGACAGTAAATCGGACTTCTCTCTGGTCTTCCTTATATCAGGAATTTTTCTGCTGGCAACCGGAGCGTCAGCCCTGAATCAGGTTGTTGAACGCGATCAGGATAGCCTCATGCAAAGAACCAGGAACAGGCCTTTGCCCTTGAAGGAGATTAGTCTGCAAAAAGCCCTGTTGTTTTCGCTATGCCACCTGGCATCGGGGATTGCTTTATTGCTGTTCGCCGGTACAATTACCGCCCTGCTGGGAATCCTGAATATAATACTGTATATCCTTGTCTACACCAGGCTGAAAAGAATTACTTCGCTGGCAGTCATTCCCGGAGCTGCAGTGGGAGCAATCCCGCCTGTTATTGGTTATACAGCAGCAGGAGGTACTTCCCTGACAACAGAACTATTGCTTTTTTCAGGTTTTTTGTTTCTCTGGCAGCTGCCACACTTCTGGCTTATTATCATGAAATACCGGGAAGATTACCAAAAGGCTGGTTTCAAGACTTTTTCACAACAGATGACGGAAAAGGATATCAGAAATCTTATTTTTCTGTGGGTGTTATTTTCCACTGCATTTCTGGTTATTTTCCTCCTTTTCGGCTTGATTTTCAATAATTATCTGACGGCAATATTAATACCGTTAAATCTCCTTTTTATTTTCCTTTTCCACTGGTTTCTCTATCAGCGGACAGGTCCAAAAGCCACACAAGGAGCACTTGTCCTGGTGAATTCATTTGGTTTGCTGGTGATGTTAATATTTATTATAAATGCATTGCTCAGGTAACGGTCCCTGCTTGGCTAATTTTATTAACTTAAACTGCTAATATCAAAGTGATTTTTAATAAAAAGCATTTTAGCAGGTCATAAAACAGTGTCAGATTCCATTAACATTATTTCGGACAATCGTGGTCAGAAACCCTCGCAAGGGGAGCAGGGGGATGGAGTTTATAACTGGTCGAATCTTGCAACGGGAGTTATGGAACGACTGGCAAATTGCCGCTTCATGTATTTATAATATCCGGTAACAGCTATCATGGCTGCATTGTCTGTAGCATATTGAACCTCGGGTATGAAAACACGCCATTGATGTTTTCGGCCCAGTTTCAACAGCGATGCCCGTAAACCCGAATTAGCTGAAACACCTCCGGCAAGGGCAATTTCGGTAATACCCGTTTCAGCAGCAGCACGGGCCAGCTTGGAGAGCAGTATATCCACAATGGCATGCTGGAGTGAGGCGCACAGATCTTTCATATTATTATCAAGGAAATCCGGATCCTGTGCAAGCCTGTCCCTGAGCTGATATAAAAAAGAGGTCTTCAGTCCGCTAAAACTGAAATCAAGGCCTTTAACGGCCGGCTTTCCAAAAATAAAAGCCCCGGGATTTCCTTCCCTTGCCCAGGTATCTATAAGGGGGCCTCCGGGATAGGGAAGGTTCATGATCTTGGCACATTTATCAAATGCTTCCCCGGCGGCATCATCAATAGTCTGGCCTATGATTTCCATTTCAAGATGGTTTTTCATAATCACCAGTTGCGTGTGTCCTCCCGAAACCAGCAGGCAAAGGAATGGAAATGATGGGAATGCTTTCTGTTCACCGCTGCTGTGAATGAATAATGCCAGAATATGGGCATGCAGGTGATTCACATCAATAATGGGAATATCCAGCGCAAGCGACAGGCCTTTTGCAAAAGAAGAGCCAACGAGCAATGCGCCGATCAGTCCGGGCCCCCGCGTGAATGCAACGGCACTAAGATCTTCCGCCTTTTTCCCTGCCTGAGCCAATGCTGTGTCAACCACCGGTATAATATTTTGCTGATGAGCACGCGAAGCCAGTTCGGGTACCACCCCTCCATATTGTCTGTGAACATGCTGATTTGCAATTGTACTGGAAAGCAGGAAGCCATCCTCAATCACAGCTGCCGCCGTATCGTCACATGAGGATTCTATTCCCAGTATCGTGGCACTCATTTTGTTGTGCTATTATTCGTATGAATAGACTAAATTTGCTTCCTAAACGTTGAATTCCGAATAAGCCGCAAAGTTATCAAAAAGTTACTCAAAATAGGTGTTGTGTTCCTTTTCGTTGTTTTTGCCCTGATGGCAACAGGATATATACTATTGCAGCACAAGGGTATTCAGAATAAACTTACAGGCTACATCATGTCCGTTGTATCGCGGAATCTGAAGACATCCTTTACCATCGGAGAAGTAGATCTCACCTTTCCCTATCGCCTCAGGTTAAGGAATATTTACCTTGAGGACCTGAAAAAAGATACCTTGCTTTTTGCTGAAAGCCTTACCATTGGGGTCAGTAAAATAAATCCCCTGAAAAGGGTCATAAAAGTCAATGCAGCCAACCTTAAAGGAGCCTATGTCAGGTTATCCGTTGATTCCCTGGATGAGTTGAACATCCGTTTTATCATCGACCTTTTAAAAGGTAAAGGAGGCGCTTCCGGGCCGGGCTGGACGATTGCGCTGAACAATATAAGATTGAAGGAAAGCCGTTTCAGGCTTCAGTTATATCCTTTCCGGGAGCGTGACAAGGGAATTAATTTTACCGATATCCGGCTGTATGATCTGGATGCAACGCTCCATCATTTTCTGCCCGGTAAAGACTCCACTACATTCACGATTAAGTCACTCTCATGCATCGAGGCAAGCGGATTCAAACTGCAGGATCTTAAAGCCGATTTCCGGTTGAGCAATCAGTTTATTAAATTTGAGGAACTCAGCATAAAAACACCTGTCTCCGTATTGAAGGGAAACTGGGCTCGTTTATTATTCAACAGCTGGGATGATTTTAAGGAAATTGGGATCTATGAGAATGTCAACTTTGTCATGGACCTGAAAAATTCTTTCATTAATCTCTCTGATCTTGGATTCTTTGCTTCTGCCTTTTATGGTACCGATCAGGACATTTTGTTCACAGGCCGGACAAAGGGGACCATTGGAAATCTGAAGGTCAAGGATATAGAAATACAATGCTGCAATGTATCGTCAATCCTGGGAGATTTCAGCATTAACGGATTGCCCAGCATCAATGAGGCTTTTATTTATGCTGATTTTAAAGAACTCCAAACATCCGGTGAAGATATTTCCCTGTTTCATCTGCCGGGTAACAGAAAGCTCCAGGTGCCCGAACGGCTAAACAAGCTGGGGACCATAACCTACAGGGGTAAATTTACGGGATTCATCAAAGACTTCGTAGCCTTCGGATCATTCGGGACCAGCCTGGGGGTAGTATCCTCTGACCTGCTGTTTAAACCTGACACGTCCAATTATTTTAGTTTCAGCGGCAGGATTAATGCACACGATTTTGACCTGGGGTCTTTTCTTGATATACGCGAAACCCTGGGAAACATTACTATGTCAATTACCGCCAGCGGATATGCTTCGGCCAGCGACCTGAAAACTGAAATCGGAGGAGAAATAAACTCCTTTGATGTGAAGGGTTACCAATATAAAAACATCCAGTTATCCGGTACCATCCTGAACAAAACATACAATGGCGATCTTTTCATCAATGATCCGCATGTAAACCTTGATTTCCACGGTAAGGTAGATTTCTCGGGAAAAATCCCGGCGTATGACTTTTCTGCCAATGTAACACAGGCAAATCTTTACGCACTTAATATTAACAAATCAGACCCGGATTTCAACGCTTCCTTTTACATTGAAGCCAATGCAACAGGCAATAACTTCGCAGATCTGAACGGGGAGGTGCGGCTGCTGAACTCATTGTTTGTAAAAAAAGACAAGCAACTGCAGATCTACGATTTCAGTGTAAAGTCAATAAGCCAGCCCGGACACCAATCGCTTCATCTGAGTTCTGATTTTATGGAGGCGGATCTTACCGGCCAATATGATCTTACCAAGGCAGGGATATTCTTCAAGAAGATAGCTCATTATTACCTGCCTGCCCTGATAGACAGCAATCATATCAGCCACTATTCAATGAACAACAGTTTTCGGTTGTCCGCCGTGTTTAAAAATACAAAACCTATTTTTGATTTTTTCCTCCCCGATTATTACGTGGATGAATCAACTACCCTGGAAGCCGGTTTTGATTCAAAAAAACAGGAGATTAACCTTGATTGCAGTTCACCCATGGTTAAAATAAATAACCTGGTATGGAATGACTATCACCTGGGCATAAAGGGTGATACCAACAGGTTTGATATAGAATCGGGCGGATTGAGCATGGTGATTAACGATCAGATTATGCTCGATAATTTCACGGTGATCTCACATGCCACTCAGGATTCTGTTGGTTTCCTGGCCCGGTGGAACAACTGGGAAGATATCGCTTACCGGGGCAGTATTAAGGCAAACTTCCTGTTTACCAAGCCACCCGGAAACAAATACCCGCATATAGCCATCAATATTCTGCCAACCACCGTAATAACCTATGATACCCTTTGGAAGATCAACCAATGCGAGATATTCATTGACAGCAACAATGTCATCGTCAATAATTTCTCGGTGAACCATGAAGAAGAAATCTTTACCTTAAATGGGAAAGTGTCATCCAATCCTTCAGACCAGATCGATTTGTACTTTAAAAACTTTAACCTTGGAAACCTGAATATAGTAACAGATGAAAGAGGTTTTCAGGTTGGGGGCATCCTTAACGGAGATGCTTCTTTATCCAGTTTATTTGATAATCCATTAGTAGTAAGTACATTAAAAATAGACAGTCTGGTTGTCAACAAGGAAAAGCTTGGGACCGCGGATATCAGGTCAACCTGGAACAGTAAAAAGAAATCACTTGAAATACAGGCATACGCTTTGCGTGATAAACTTAAAACCATTTTTATCCAGGGAAATTACTATCTGACTAACCGTGGCCTGGATTTTACCATTAAGCTCGACAAACTGCGCCTTAATCCGTTCAATCCTTACCTGGCAAAACTGGTGGATAATTTGCGGGGTATAGCTTCGGGGGAATTAGCCCTGGACGGGACAATCGACAAACCGGTTCTCAATGGAGAGATCAACCTGCAAAAAGCAGCTTTTACCATTAAGTATCTCCAGTCGCGGTATAACTTTTCCGAGCGGATCAAGGTCGTAAACAACAATATATTCTTTAAGGATGTAAGAGTTTTTGACAGTTACGGTAACAGGGCACTGGTAAATGGAAGCCTCCGTAACCGTTATTTCAAAGACCTGATGTTTGATATCGGGATACAGGCAGACAATGTATTATTCCTGAATACCCGGAGCACGGATAACAATATGTTTTACGGGACAGCCTTCGCAACAGGCCTTGTCAGTATTTCAGGATCCCCTTCCAATATGGAAATGGAGATTTCGGCAAAGACGGAAAAGAATACTGTTTTTAACATTCCGTTAAGCAATGAAGGAGAACTTACCGAATACAATTTCATCACGCTGCTCAGGGAGAATTCGGAAACTGACCCGACCTCGGTAAAAGATGAATACAAGGTTGATCTGTCAGGTATGCGCATGAATTTTGATCTGGAGGTAACACCGGATGCGGAGGTTCAGATTATTTTTGATCCCAAGGTTGGAGATATTCTCAGCGGAAGCGGTTCGGGCAACCTGAACATGAAAATCAGCACTTCAGGCAACTTTGTCATGTATGGCGATTTCACTATTGACAAAGGGGAATATCTTTTCACACTGGGGAATGTAATCAACAAGAAATTTATCATTGATCCGGGAGGATGGATAAGATGGAATGGCGATCCGGTCAATGCCTCCATTGATATAATGGCAAATTACCGCACAAGAGCCTCACTGGGAGAACTTTTCGGAACCGAGGATCAGTCCAAAACCACAGTAGACTGCCAGGTTGCCATGACGGGAAAGCTGATGGCCCCCACCATACGGTATGATATTAACCTGCCGCAATCGGAAGAAGAAACCAAAATAAATGTGAAGAACGTTATTAATTCTACCGATGAGCTTAACAAACAATTTATTTCGCTGGTGGTGCTGAACAGTTTTGTCCCAAGCCAGAACCGGACCGGAATGGCAGAAGGATCTTTGGCTTCCTCCAATTATTCAAACGTTGCCGGTGTTAATGCAAGCGAGCTGCTTTCCAATCAGTTAAGTAACTGGTTATCGCAGATCAGTAATGATTTTGATGTTGGCATCAATTATCGTCCTGACAAACATGTTAAAGGAGAGGAAGTTGAGGTTATGCTTTCCACTCAGCTATTCAATGACAAGCTGACCGTAAACGGAAGTGTTGATGTTGCCACCAATGCCGCTGTTTATGCCAGCAACAACATTGTCGGTGAATTTGATATCGACTACAAACTTGGGAAAAGCGGCCGGTTCAAGCTGAAGACCTACAACCATGTCAACAATGATTACCTGATTGACAACTCACCCTATACCCAGGGTTTAGGCTTCTTCTATAAAGAAGAATTCAATACACTAAAGGAGTTATTGCAGCGATACTGGAATGCTATTTCAGGGAAAAAAGAAGAAAAGGATGCCAGGATCCGTGACCAGGAGAAGGCCGGAAAAGGAAGCTAGGGAATAGTTAATAATTCACTAACAAAAATAATTTTATATTGTAACCGTTTTAATAATTTTAGGCAAACTAAATTGTGTATTTATGTTATCATTGTTATTACAGACTAACTTGCCCGATGTAGCCGTTGATGCTGCATCAGCAGCAGAGGCAACCGAGAAGACCATTTCTTATTTTGAGCTTGCTGTCAAAGGCGGATGGGTAATGATTCCCATCGCCCTCCTTTCACTGGTGGCCGTATATATTTTCTTTGAAAGGTATATGGCTATCCGGAAAGCTGCGAAGATAGATGCCAATTTCATGAACCGGATCCGCGATTACATCCATGATGGGAAAGTGGAGCCTGCATTGGCCCTGTGTCAATCCATCGATAACCCGCTGGCCCGCATGATAGAAAAGGGGATCAACCGGATCGGACGTCCGCTGCAGGATATTAAAGCGGCCATCGACAATATCGGTCAGGTGGAAGTTTACAGGATGGAGAAAGGGCTGCCTGTGCTGGCATCCTGTGCCGGAGGAGCTCCGATGCTGGGTTTTCTGGGAACGGTACTGGGTATGGTTAAAACATTTTATGACATGTCAGCCGTCGGAAGCAGCCTTGATGTCGGATTGCTTTCCAACGGCATTTACATTGCCCTTATCACCACGGTAGGGGGATTGTTTGTTGGCATACCCTCATATTTTGCCTATAACTTTCTGGTTGCGAAAGTGGAGGAACTGGTGAACAAGCTGGAAGCAAATACCATGGATTTCATGGACCTGCTTCATGAACCGTTGAAAAGTTAAATTTTAACCATTCTGAGCCATGGCAATCCGATCCAGAAATAAAATAGAAGTAGGATTCAGCGGTGCCGGCATGACCGATATTGTGTTCCTGCTGCTGATATTCTTTGTGCTGACGTCCACGCTGATTGTACCTAATGCATTAAAGCTACAGCTGCCACAAAGTAACAGTCAGGTGGAGGCCAAAGCCATAACTACCGTGTCCATAACGGGCGATCTGAAGTATTATATTGAAAAAAACCCGGTTGAGTTTGATCAGCTCGAATCCGTCCT
>Ga0105099_10001458_pt1 | contig 14832 bp, 10 predicted proteins | sample PPLLak3cmMay2015_2_FD_79138 | JGI IMG/M metagenome (GOLD analysis project Ga0105099, IMG submission 79138) | Freshwater sediment microbial communities from Prairie Pothole Lake near Jamestown, North Dakota, USA - PPLs Lake P8 Core (1) Depth... | ecosystem: Environmental > Aquatic > Freshwater >... | reverse complement strand
GGCCGGCATTGCGGATGTCACCTACCAGAACCATCCCCATGAGTCGGGCACCATCCGGGCTGAACACCATTTTCCTGTGGGACATCCGGGTGGTATGGCGGTGGATTTCGCAGTTCAGTCCACGGGTGTGCACAAGTCCCATTGAAACAAAGGGTGTTTTGGCAACCTGGGTTGCGTTCAGAATGCCGAATGTGCCGGTGTAGGCGGTGGGCAACCCTGTCATGTTCAACCCGGCACACCGTCCCATTTCCACGGCATTGGTCCAAAGGGCGGTCATGACCGGTTCACCGGATATGGGGTCATGGGTAACCGCCACATCTCCGGCAGCAAAGGTGTGGGGCTTGCTGCAGGCGGTATGCCGGTCGGCCACAATCCCCATTTCCAGTTTAATGCCGCTGCCCTCAAGGAATTCCACATTGGGCCTTACCCCTTTGCCAATGCAGACCATCTCACAGGCGATTTCACTGTTGTCATCAAGGACAACCCCGGTCACACCGGTATGATCGGACTGGATGCCAATGGCTGCGGCACCGGTTTTGATTTTAAGCCCTGCATCATTCAGGGCTTTTCTTATCAATGCTGCATCTTCCGGGTCCATGAGCTGGGACAGCACTTCAGGAGAAAATACCACCAAAGTGACTTTGATCTTAAGTTCCAGCAGGGCAAAGGCAACCTTGAGGTTGAGAAGCCCGCCCCCGAGAAGCACGGCATGCTTTGTTCTGCCTGCTCGAGCGGCCATGGCCCTTGCATGGGCAAGGGTTCTCAAGGCAAACACTCCTTGGGTCTCAGTCCCCTGGATATCCGGCGGGATATAGGGACGGCTTCCCGTGGCAAACAGGATTTTTTCATATGCCATGGATCTGCCGTTGTCCAAGAATACCTCTCTGGCACTGGTGTCAACGGAAACCACGCAATTGCCTGTATCTACACGGATATTTTTTTGGGTGTAGGGCCCGGAGCCTTCCATTGCCATATCCGGGGCAGACTTCTTGCCGGAAACCAAAAATGGGATCATGGGTCTGAAATAGGGTTTGTCCGGTTCATCCGTCAACACGGTGATGGGACGGTCCGGATCCAGCGTCCTGATGGCATGTGCCGCAGCCATTCCTGCGGCACTTCCCCCGACAATTAGGTAAGTTGTCTGATTCGGGTCCACATTATTCCCCTTCCGCTTTTGCAAATTCCTGTGAGGCCTTTTGCCGGACTGACTTTGAATAGGCTGGGACCGTTTCAAAAACCAGTGCCCCTGTGGGACAGGCAGAAACACAGGCCGGAACATCCCGATCCGGGCACCGATCGCAGCGATAGGCCTTGCCAGCTTCCAGATGGCGCCCGATTACCCCATAGGGACAGACCATCACACAGGTCCAGCACCCAATGCATTTGTCAGTATCGGTAATTACCACCCCGTCCGCATTGCGGGTGATGGCGCCGCTGATGCAGGCGTACATGCAGGGGGCATCCTCGCATTGCCTGCAGACCAGGGGTATTTTTTTATCAGGGGCGACCCATTCTACATAGACCCTGCTTTTGGGTATCTGTGATTCTCCAATGGCACCGAAAAGAGTTTTGCTTTGGGAGTGTTCGACGGCGCAGGCCATGATACAGGATTTACACCCCACACATCGGTCGGATTTAACGAAAATTTCTTTTGGCTGTGGCATGTCTCCCTCCTTAAATCCCAAGTGCCTTGCGTTTAGCATCCATATGCGCAATCATGAGCCTGGCGCCTTTTATCGGATCGGTTTCAACAGCAAAGGCGGCACCCAACACATCATTGGCGGTCTTAGTCAATATTTCGGTTACCAGAGGGCTTCCCAATACTTGGGGCACGGTTCCCAGCACGGTAAAGATACCTGACGACACCACATAAGCACCGATGCTCACAGCTTTTTCACTCATCCACTCAGGTGCGGCACCAGCCACGGGAAGATCGCTGATGTCCACGCCCAAGGCATTGGCGATAGCCGCACAGACCGTCAGGATCCGGCTGATATCCACACATGATCCCATGTGGAGTACAGGCGGTATTCCAAGGGCTTTACATACGCCCTTGAGGCCGTCACCTGCCTGGGCTGCGGCTTCGGGCAGCATCAGCCCGGCCTTGGCACAGGCAATGGCGTTGCAGCCCGTGGTGGTCACCAGGACATTGTTTTTGATCAGTTCTTTAACCAGTTCAATATGGCCTTTATCATGTTTTATTTTAGGATTGTTGCATCCAACAACGCCTGCAATACCTTTAATCGCGCCTGATTTTACAGCATCAAGGAGCGGATCAAGGGTGCCGCCCAAAGCCTTGATAATGGCTTCTGCGCTGAACCCCACCATACAATCTGTTTTATCTTCAGGGATAAACACTCTTTCTTTGTTCCGGTTGGCATAATTTTCAACAGCAGTGCCAACAATTTTTTTTGCAATCTCCATGGCTTTTTCTTCATTGAATTCCATGTGGATGGCGCCCGGAAATTTTGCCTTGGGGGATGTGGAAATGAACTTGGTGTGGAAGCATTCGCACAGGTCACCCAATGCCGGCATGATACATTGAACATCAACAATCATTGCTTCCACCGCTCCGGTAATCACGGCCAGTTCCTGCTGCAGGAAGTTACCTGCAATGGGGATGCCGTGGCGCATACAAATCTCATTCCCGGTACAACACATGCCAACCACATTGATGCCCTTGGCGCCTGAAGCCTTGGCCTGTTCCACAAGTTTGGGGTCAAGGGCTGCAGCAACAATCATTTCAGACAGGACCGGTTCGTGGCCGTGGGCAATGATATTGACTTCATCGTGTTTGAGTACGCCCAGGTTGGCCTGGGACCGGACCGGTCCAGGCGTACCGAACAGCACGTCGGATATTTCAGTTGCAATGGCTGATCCGCCCCAGCCGTCTGCAATTGACGCCTTGAGGCCCTGGAGGATCAGATTGACCGGATCATTATCCACACCGATGTGTGTGCGGTGCATGATTTCAACAATCTCCCGGTCAATGCCCCGTGGATCGATTCCTGCTTTTTTCCAGAGGGCCACTCGTTTTTCCGGAGCCCGGCGGCTGAACTGCACAAAACCTTCCTGCTTGCCGAATTCAGCATAGGCGCTTTCGGCCAGATCAAGGGCAATTTCCTCTTTGGCCCGTCCTTGGGTTTTAATGCCATACTCTTTGGCAAGGGCGGCAAGTTTTGTTTCATCTTTAATTTTATAGCCCCCGCTTTTGCCCTTGGCCGTAAGCAGCAGGGTGTGGGCAAGATCACGGCCATGGTCGGAGTGGGCTGCTGCACCGCCTGCGATCATGCGGATAAGATTCCGCGCCACGATTATATCTGCCGTGGCACCGCAGACCCCCTTTTTAGGACCTGCATCTTCAAAGGGAGAGATTCGGCAGGGCCCCATGTTGCAGATACGGCAGCACAAGCCCAGTTCGCCAAAACCGCATTGTGGGAGCATTTTTTCATACCGGTCCCACGCGGTTTCCAGATCAAGTTTTTCAGCACGTTCCAGCATTTTTTGAGTTGCCGGGTCAACGCTTCTATTAAGGATTTTTTCTGAATATGCCATGACAGTAACCCTCCAAATTAGTGAGTGAAATGACTGAGATCCTACACCAGTTTTATAAACCAGTGAATTCAGATATGTAAGTGAAAATATAATGTATTTTTATCAAAAAACCAATCAAATGTTATCCGTAATTTTATCAGAATTTCCGATGCCCTGGCAAAGCAATTATTGACTCTTTCAATGAGCTGAATGCTTCGAATCAAGTGTGTGAAATCGGGCGAATTGTTGTTTGACACAGAGCTCTTGTCCATTATCTATTTCTTCTGTGCTCTGGTTTAATTAGGCTCATGCCTGATAATAATGCCGCCAATTCTGAGTCAGGTGCGGATGCCATTTTCTTGAAAAAGCAGCCGTTCGAAAGCACTCAGCATTTTATACGCTCAATAGGGTTATCGCAAAGTACATGCCATATATAATTTTTTCATAATATATTAATAACAGCCCTTAATTACTTGGATATTAGTATTTGAATAACCGGATATTAAAACGATATCTTGTCGAAAATTTTTACACTGTGTAAAATACAACAAGAGTAAAGCGTTTGGCAGGATGTTTCAATCAATTGATTTATAACAACAGTTCTTTTGCTGATTTATCCATCAAGAAGGCCATTTTGTTGCGTTATCCAACAGACCTGTCGTTCATGCTTCAAAGTAGCTTCACTGATGCCTCAGACTCTTGAAGCGTTATGCCTTGATGCATTTGTCAAAGAGTTTTCAGAGTCCCAATAAAGGTAATCATCATTCATTTCCGTTTGAAATCAAGCAGTTCATCTGATTTGGCAATTTGTGTGTTACAGGAAGGATTTTTGACATTTAAGATTCGGATAAATGATCCAGCAGGGGAATAAAGACCGCTTCCGAGTTTTTGATGAATTGATCATCGAATATCCCGTCAGTACCAGTGTTCCGGAAGCATAAATCATAATAAGGATCTTTCGATACGCCCCTCGCATAGTCGCTCCCGTGCCATTTCTTTTCAATAATCCTGACAGCCTCGTTTTTCCCTTTCCCGCGTTTATGTGCCTGTTCGGCAAATTCGTGCGACAATTCCGGGAAAAAATGGAGGGGACGCGAAAGGCCTTCCCGGTAAAGATCAAAAAGCACGGCAAGATTCTCAACGTTCTTTTCGACCGGGTTGAATTTAACCGTCTTATCCGTGCAGACAAGATATGTATTTAAAGGCAAACCCCTGTCATGATAAGAACATAAAACAAGATGATATATCCATGCCCTTAATATATCCCTTGTCTTCATCGCCGCATACCTGAAGCAAAGCATTCCGCCATCATAAATATTCGTAAGCCTGCCTGTAAGCGAAAAGCCGTTTATCGCCATATCAGCATCATAAGAAGAGGGTTTATCGCCTTTTGTGAATTCATCCAGTTTTTTTACATAAATACCAGCATCGATAACCGACTCATTCAAAAAAATCTCCCCTGCCCTTCCGTGAGGAAGCCTTCCTTCAGCCCTGTAAGCGTCAAGCAGGTAATCACCGGCAGTTTTGCCTTCTTCAAGGTCTGATACGAGATCCTGATTGACAAGGTACCTGTCAAGACTGCCCAAATCAAAATCCTCCCTGTCGGATAAAACGGCATCCTTTTCTTCAAGGTATATTCCAAGCCTTTTTGTAAGAAGATATTTTGCAGGGTTGCTGAAAAAGCCGCACAATGACTCCAGGTTTATTATCTTCAATTCTTCGGAAGGCTCGGTAAGCGGATCCGTAATAAAAGGAACATGATCGATAAATTTATGTCCGCTTTCACTCAGGCTTTGCGCCGCTAGCATGTTTTCCGGAGAATAGCTGAAGAGCTGCCCGCTCTCTTTAAAATATTCTTTCGAAAAAGCCTGGAGTTTATGCCGGATTATCATCCGGTCGGGACCGAAGCCGAATCCTTCCCTCACATAATCAAGAAGCTCGCTTACAAGAACGGACGGAGGCGCCTGCGTGTTATCCTGAATGCTTTGCCCGACATAACTTACATAAAATATTTTTCTTGCCGATATTAGAGCCTCGAGGAAAATATACTTATCGTCATTTTTCTTCGACCTGTCTCCCGGCCTCGGATTGTTCGCGATCAGATCAAAGCCGTACGAACCTGATTTTCCCGGAAAAGCATCGTTATTCATGCCGAGAAGGCATATCACTTTGAAAGGAATGCTTCTCATGGGAAGCATCGAACAGAAGGTAACTCCTCCGGACATGAATCCGGAAATGCTGCTTTCATGCTCCAGATCTTTTTTCATGCGATACTTTACAAGGTCTATTCCCAGCTCTCCGTCATATCCCGATCTTTCGGCATCATTCAGCATTTTACCGAGAACATTCCTGATAAACCGCACATGCCGCCCGGTTTCATCATCCGAAACAAAAAAAGCATCAAGAATCGCCGACAGAACGGAATGCCATTCATTCATTCTCCTGAAACCTTCAAGCGATTCCGCCGTAACAAAAATTCTTTCGAGAAATTCAAGAAATTTTCCGAGAACCTGCGCATCGGTACCCTCTATCCCTTCAAAAGGAAGAATTCCTGAAAACGTCCTCCCATCCCCGCCGGGCATGGCGTAACCAAGGAGAAATCTTTCCATCCCGGCTTTCCATGTGTTTTCCCTGATCCCGGGGAGGCCCATCGTTATTTTATCGTCTCCGTCAAGCCCCCACCTGATGCGGGCATCTTTAACCCAGCCTCTGATTTTTCCGGCATCACTTTCCGAAAGTCCGAACCTTTCCTTTATGCCCGGGTACTCCATCAGGGAAACCACCTTTGAAACCCTGAACCTGTTTTTCTTCAAATCGAGTATCGATAAAAACCCGTCGATCACGCCGCTCTCTTTCCTTACGCTTCTGTCCGATACTGAAAACGGGATGCGCGGTTCGCCGCTTCCCTGCGAATCAAACACGGCATGAACAAAGGGAGCGTAAATTCCTATGTCCGGAGCCATAACAAGAATATCATTGGGCAGCAGTCCGGGATCATCCTCAAACATGGCAAGAAGATTATCATGGAGCGCTTCTGTCTCTCTCATCGGGCTGTGGCATGAATGAAACTGTAATGAATAATCCGGCATTCCTGAAACCGAAAAGGCATTTTTATCCGTGATATTCCTGCTTTTAAAATTTAAAATATCCGACTTGATACAAGAGAGCAGGTCGCGGCATTCCTCTTCCTTAAAATCCTCCGCAAGTTCATGTTCCGAAGAAACCAGATACTCAAAGAAAGTCCGCCCGAGTTCTCCCATGGAGGACAGAAGCCTATTTCCCGTTTCAAGATGCAGATCTTCCGCATCTGCCGATCCCGGAGCATATTTCGCCCTGATACTTCCCGCTCCCTTCTCCGTCATTGTGTCAGCCCAGTACTCTCTGCATGGATTCATAAAAAAGATGTTAACTTCGGTGATTCGGGATAATTCTTCGATTACCTGCATATGGAAACGCGGAAGGGAGGATATTCCGAATACCGATATCCGTCCGAAGAAATCATCCGGAGCCGATGTGAGTCTTCTGATTTTTTGGACCAGAGCCCTTTGCAGATAAGCCCTATGATATTTCTCATTTCCGAGGGTAAGTTCACGCCAGAGTTCGGCCTGCCACGCGTGGGGTTCATCTTCGACCTCACGGCCCTCCTCCCACATAAAAATCATGTCAGGTCTGAAAATAATGTACTGGTCGAATAAACCGGATATCCTTTCGGAAAGCTGGAAGAGCTTCAACCTGCCGGTGTCGTCGTTAAGGTATCCCGTCAAACTTTCAAAACCGGCCTTGCCGAAACGGGCTGGAAGTATTTTCATAAGCCTGAATGTCATGACACCGGGTTCAAAAAGTGAAGAACCCGGCATATCGGGAAAGAAATGCTTAAGAACTTCATCAAGGAACGAATTTGGAAAAGGAAACCTGCAGTTCGCGCAAATCCTGTTGTGCTTTGCAAGCTCCATGGAAATCCACCGCTCCATGCCCTTGCTCTGAACAATGATAATTTCCTGTGAAAGCGGAAAAGCGGAAAGATCCTGAGCACCGAGAACCCCGGCAAGTTTTGCGGCAAGTATTTCCAGGCGGTTGCCTGTGTATATTTTCAGACCGGGCATACCAACCAGTTATCCGATAAACCGGTTCAGGATGCGGTTGGCGCGCATTTGCCAGTAGGCAATATTAACGGGAATAAGAAGGCTGGGGTCGAAGTTGACATTTTTGATTTTTGCGGCCGCCGATAAATAATTTACATGGTCCGCCACGGAAATGGGACACCCTTTGACGTGGATATAACGGGAGCTTCCGTTTCTCAGACACTTTGAAAGCGTTTGGGCCGTCTTTAAAAGCATGTCGTTTGATCTGGTTTTTCTTTCATCCACCTCCCGTGTCGTTTTGTAGCTGCTTTCAATGTTTACATCTTTGCCGTCAATCTTGCCCTTCCAGCTGGTGCAATCTCCCGCGAATATCACCTTCTCGCCTTCCCCGAGGTCCAGCGGACCCTCAACCCGGCCCACCACGTACAGGATTTTCCCCATCGTTTTTTCAACATCCGGATAGAACGCCCTGAAAATGTGCATTGCCTCCTGTAGAGATCCCGGGCAGCCGCCCCAGCAGTAGTCGTCCGAGTGCGCTTCCGGGAATGACCCTACCTTGCATCTCAGATTGCTCTCTTTGCCGAAGTATTTTTCGATATGCTCCATGCAGAATTGAAAATTCCGGGTTTTTTCCTGAACCTCCACAAGGGGAAAATCGCCGGAGACATCTATTTCATCCAGATTCATGGGACCAAACCCCCTTTCGGAAGTATATCTCAGGTGAATCAGATCCTTAGGATTCACATGCACCATGTGGCAGCAAACAGTATCCACGGCGCACGAATTAGTACCCATTACGATGGCGCCCATGTCAAAAGGGGTGGGGGTCAGCATCATTTTCTGACCGGCCGTGATGGCATCGATGGCAATAAATTTAGGCTGGATCACCTCCTGAAGGTCTGCAATTTTATGCTCAAGGAAGCTGTTGTGATCCACAAGCCGGTGCCGGTCGTCCTGAATGCCTATAAAGTTCTTGAGGCTCAGCGTAAGCCTGCACCACGGATGCCCTTTGAATTTGGGCAGGTTAATGAGAAAATCTGCCTGCGCGACCGGCTCCGGCACAAAGACAGTGTCCCGCAGTCTTTCTTTTCTTTTCAACCGGACCGGAACCTGTTTCACCTCGTCAAAATAATGGGCCTTGATTCCGTGTTTTTTAATGACTTCAGGATATCCGGCGTTTTTGAAATTGTACCTCGTCGGAATAGTTATTCCGGATCGTTCACCTACTGCTATTTCCGTAACATCTTCAGCCACAGCCTTTGTCGCTGAAATCACACCGTCAAGAAACTCTTTACGGGTAAATGCGTGGGGAAATATTTCCGGATGCGCTATGACGACATTCGGTTTAAGGAGAATTCTCCCCGAGGGTTTAACTGAAAGAGCTTTCATGCCTTCTTTAACGATGCCGGCTATTTTCTCTGGATCATACTTGTCACATCTCATGATCAGAACTTTGTATTTCATTTTCCCCTCCTCTGAAACATTGACCTCTTGAATCCTGTTTTTATTCACTTGAATCCTTGAACCCTGCCGAAGGCCCGCCAATCTTTATGGCGGGAACCCTCGAATCCTATAGGATCACCAACTAATTTGGAGATGATCTTAATATCATTCTGATAAAATATGTTTCTCCAGAACAAAGCATACAAAAACACCATCAAAAACTTTCGTTTTCAAATTTTCAACAGTTACGCGTACCGTGTGTTTCTTACCCGTTATATTTTCGACCCTTGCCTCTGCAATAACCGTATCGCCTTTTTTCAGAGGTTTTAAAAATTTTACATCGGCAGACCCAAGAACTACATTCGGGTGGTTTACGGCAATCATTGCCGCATAATCGGCAAGTCCGAATACAAATCCGCCGTGGATGAGGCCCGACTCATCGGCCGCCATATTTTCTGTCAGAAGAAGCTCAACCCTGCTGAAGCCTTCACCGGTCTCAAGAGGTTTACCGCACAGATTCCGGTCAATCTTGTTATGAGTATCAATCTTCATACTCTTCTCCGTCCTTTTGGTTCAGTTTCCGGCCTTGAGTAATTGTCAGGATTATAATATGTTGAGGAAATCGTAAAAAGGCTGAATATGCCCTCTCAACCCCGATAAACGGGATTCTTTTCAGTACCCCCTTGAGGGGTGTAAGTTCGCATATGACTTTTTACGAGAGCGTCGTATATTAAGATCTTTTTATGAATTATCAGAATACGGCTTTTGTGGCAATAAATATCAATCTGCTTTAAGTTGAAAACGGACAGGAATCTTTACAGTCATATCCACCTTCTTATCGCCCCTTTTACCAGGCTCAAAGCGCCATTTTCTGACGGATGACACGGCAGCTTCATCCAGGAGGGAATAACTGCTGGATTTGAAAACACCAACCTTTCCGGCATTCCCCTCTTTTGTAACCAGGGCCTCGAGAATAACGGTACCCTCATAGCCTCTCTTTTTAGCCCGCGGAGGATAGACCGGGTCGGGATTTTCTTTATAAAGCGGGACAGCCTCTTTTACAACCTGAGAAACGGTCTGAATCTCCCCTGCCGGGCTGCCATATGCCTGTTTCATTCCTTCCGGCCCGTTTTGCCGACTTTCCGCCTTATAAGCATTATCAGCGGGAGACGGCAATGAACCTGCGGGAGCATTTGATCCGGTTATGGCGGATGCCGGGGCAATATCAGTTTGAGTCGAATCGCCCGGAAGCTCCGGTTTTACTGCCGGTTGTTCCGGAAATCTTTCTTTGCTTCCGGATTGATTCTCCGGCATATCGTCTGATTTTTTCTCAGGCGGATGCAGCGGCCGGAAATCTGATGATCCGGCTTCCGGTGGAAGAGAAATTAAAGATATTGCGACTGAAGATGGTCCGGCCTGTTTATAAGGCTTGCTTTTCAGCCATTCACCATCGGAACAAAAGATCAGCATGTGAAAGGCAAAAGCCAGGGTTATTGAAAAAAATAAACGTTTCACTGCCTGTGGCCGGCTTCTGCCTGGAGTGAAATGCGGCTGATCCCCGCCTTCTTTATCTGATCCAGAACATTAAAGAGTTTCTGATATGAAAGGCTGCCGTCCGCAAAAAGCACAACACCGGGCTCTTTTGCCTTTCCTGCTTTAAGCTGCAAGGCCGCAGTCAGATCACCGGAAGAGACTTTTTCACTGTCGATATAAACAGTTCCGTCGGATTTTACGGTTACCGACAGCATCAGATCTTTTTCAATGCCTGCCGCTGTGGAAGCGGGAAGTAAAACCGGCAATCCGCGGTGAACCGACATCGAGAGCATGGAATATATGAAAAATACCAGGATTAGAAAAACCGTGTCTATCAGCGGCACCATCTCAATGCGGGCTTTACGTCCGGGTGATATATTCAGTTTCATTCCGGAACCTCATTATTGCCATCTTTATCCCGGACCAGCTTTTTATGGACGATTTCAAGGCTGGTCGCATATTTTTCGATTGATATGGCGGCATCTTCGATCCTTGAATTGAAATAATTATAGATAAAAACCGCCGGGATGGCGATTATAAGTCCGGCGGCTGTTGTTATGAGCGCCTGGGCTATCCCTATCGCAACGGTTTCAGGGTGCTCGACCACTGCCAAGCCCAGCGATTCAAAGGAGTAGATAATCCCTGTAACGGTGCCCAGAAAGCCCAGAAGAGGTGCGACGGTAATCATGGTATCCAGAACGCCCATAAAGCGTCGCATCTTCCTGATTTCATCGGCTGCGGCAGACTCCATGGCCTTTGTCATGGAAAATTCCCTGTGCAGGATTCCGCTGACAAGGATTCTGATAAGATAATCTTTTGACCCGGCCACTTTAAGACGCACCATCTCCCAGTTTCCGACCCGGCAGAGTTCAAGAACTTCATCAACGAGAACCTGGTTGCGCGATCGGTCCGACTGGATCCAGAATATGGCTCGCTCAATGACAACGGTCATCGCGATGACGGAACAGGCAAGGAGCGGATACATGACCGGCCCGCCTTTTAAAAAGAGATCAAGCATGACAGACTCTTGCTCCTGTGAAAAAGGGAACAGCGTCAATTATTAATTTGCCCGCTGTTCCGGTAAAAACCATAACGGTTTCTTAAAACCACGAAGAGCATACCCCCTTCGCGCTCTTCGCGGTATAGCTAAAACTTTTTTAAATCCGCATGGATTAAAAATCGAACTGTATCCCCGCTAAAAAGTTTCTTTCCGGCGCGGGGTAGAAATTGCGCTTTGTGAGAAAAGTATCCATAACGCCGTATTCCGAATATTTTCTGTCGGTCAGATTATTGACGCCGATGAAGGCTTTTACCATCCTGTACTTGTACGCGATCTTTGCGTCAATCGTATAGTACGAATCAAGCTTATCAAAGTTATTAGCCTGATCGCTTATTACATGACTCGATCCCACGTAATTATAGTCCGCGGAAAGCATGAGACCCGGAATCGTGAAATCATCCACCCGGAATCCGAAATTCCCCTTGTAACCCGGCACTGCGGGAATCTCATTCCCTTTGTACGGATCCTGTTCAAAGGTCGCCTCTTCATACGTAAAATTCCCGAAAAGAGTCAGTTTTTCAAACAGTTTCGCCCTGCATCCGATTTCAATACCCTCATGAAGGGTTTCGGGATGATTTTCATTGCCGAAAGTTGAAGGATTATAGAAGAGTTCATTTTTAATCTCGGCTCTGAAGAGAGTCACGCTTCCGGTAATGCCATCAGCAAAGGAATGCTTGACTCCTGCTTCATAATGCTTTCCTGACTGTGGTTTAAGATCGGGATTCGCCTTGTAAGAGGATGTTCCCCAGTCTATGTAAACCAGTTCATCGGTGAGCGGAAATCTGAAGCTGCGGTTGGCCCGGACAAATATTGAAGATTTTTTCGCATACATGAATGCCAGCCCTGCGTTATATGCGTTTTCGGAATCGGACATCTCCTCGTCAAGAGGAGCAAGCCAACCCGTCATATCCACCTGAACAAGGTCATACCGTACTTTTTCATGACGCGCCCCGAACGAAACAATTATATTCTCCTTCACTGCATATTCATCACTGAAATACAACCCGACGGAATCCCTAGAGATGTTGGAATAACCGCTTTGGGTCGCAAGTGGTATAAAAAATCCGCCGTACGAATCAATATCCTGTTCAGACCAGTAAAAATCGGCGCCCGCAACCAGCGTGTTTTTTTGTTTGAATAACTGTCTGTTTAAAACATACTTCGGGGAAAAACCCCATGTTTTCAGATTTGTCTCAGTGGCGAGGGGGCTTGTTGTATCCGGAAAAACAGCATCGCCGGAACGATTCCTGTAGGATACATCCGCCGTAAGATCGCCGTAATTTCCGGCCATCAGATCGAATCCGGCCTTCACATAATTATCAGTGCTGCTGCCTTCATCCAGGGGATTCGCCGTTGATTTACGGTCAGATTCCGTCTGCGCTTCCGTAAGCGCGCCCGGCAGCCCGAATTTATCCTCATGCGATGAACCGCTGAGGTTAAAGCTCAGTCTGTCGCTTGCATCAAAAACAATCTTGCCTCCGAAATCTTTACCCTCATACCTGTTGTTCTCCCTGTATCCGTCGGCCTCATTCACGCTCGCGTTGATTGACGCCGCTATCCTGTCATATCCGCCGCCTGCCGACGCTTCCAGTCTCCTGCTTCCGTTGCTTCCGAACGTAACTCCGCTTTTTGCCGCGAATCCTTCTGATGGAGTTTTTGTAATTATATTAATCACGCCTCCAACGGCATTATCTCCGTAGAGGACACTTCCGGTTCCCCTGACTATTTCAATCCGTTCCACCCGCTCAACCGGAATCTGTGTCCAGTCGACACCGCTGAGATCAATCGAATTCACCTTCCGGCCATCCACCAGAACCAGGGTGTTATAAGGCCCGGTTTCGCCGTAACCGCGAAGATCAACCTGTGCGTTTTTGCCGCTGCCCATGAGATTCCGCACAACAATTCCTTCCTCTGAACCCAAAAGATCAGTTATTGATCCGGCATTCGAATTGTTTATATCTTCACGGGTAATAACCGATACACCGGCCGGAACCTTTTCGATTTCACTCGCGGTTCGGGTTGCTGTCACCACAACTTCCGGGAGGGTTACAGCGCCTTTATTTTCTTCTGTCACCGTTTCGGCGCGGCAAATACCTGTGAAGATCAGCGGAATAAAGATAAACAAAAACTTCAAACGCTTAAACATGATACTTTCTCCTTTCCCAAATTAAATAAGTTAATCCGGGTCCGGGAATAAAAAAACCCGGACCGAAATAAATCGATCCGGGGATTTCCCTTTTTTATCCTCTGATCAGAACATGATACCCAAGTCCTCGGAGGGCATCCATAAATATTCAGGCAGGTTTTCTGACTAACGGATCATCCTAATTGCCGCACCTTCCCGTACCGTGAAACGGCCAGTGGTTTAATGCGGTTTTCGTCCCCGATTACAGCGGCGGGCCCGTCCCCGATTTTAACGGGGTTCCCTTTTTATTATCTCAATAAAAGCACCTGAATGGTAATCTCTTTTATATATTTAAATTTTCAAAGTCAATAACTATTGTTAAAAAAGGATTGAAAGGTTCAAGGGGTCGGGTGGTCGAGGATCAGGGGTTAAAAACATCGACCATTTAATATTAATCGCAAACGTAAGACTTAATCTTATATTTTCATGAGTCGTCCCGGCACCGGAGTTATCCGAGGGAAATGACCTAGCGGACTCTCATCTACTAACAGCGTGCATCCATACGCCGCTTCAAGTGTTTGGAAGGTCAGCACTTCATCCGGCGTTCCATGTTTCACGATTCGGCCTTCCTTCAAAAGAAGCAGAGTTTTTCCATACATGGCCGCGAGATTCACATCATGCGACACCATGACAACCGTAATATCCCTTTCCTTCTGCAATTTTTCCATCAGATCCATGATCCGGGTCTGGTGGGCAAGATCAAGAGATGCCGTAGGCTCGTCCAGGAGTACAATTTCCGTCTCCTGGCAGATAGCTCTTGCGATAAATACCCGCTGGCATTCGCCGCCGCTCAACTGGTTTGTTCTGCGGCCGGCAAGGTGGTCCAGTTCAGTGAATTTAATTGCCTGTTTTGCCTTAAACAGATCATTATCCTTTTCCAGACCGAGCATTCCAAGATGCGGTGTCCGTCCCATCAGCACTACTTCAGATACCGTAAAAGGAAAATCGACGGGGAGACTCTGGGGCACATAAGCTATTTTCCGGGCAAGCGCCTT
>Ga0105099_10001457_pt1 | contig 14836 bp, 14 predicted proteins | sample PPLLak3cmMay2015_2_FD_79138 | JGI IMG/M metagenome (GOLD analysis project Ga0105099, IMG submission 79138) | Freshwater sediment microbial communities from Prairie Pothole Lake near Jamestown, North Dakota, USA - PPLs Lake P8 Core (1) Depth... | ecosystem: Environmental > Aquatic > Freshwater >... | reverse complement strand
TCCAGCTTGTCTGGGTTAGGAAATAAAAAATACAAGAATTCCACATCTTGCTGCAGGTTTTTAATCTAATTCCTGCATTAAATTAACTGATTACAAAATGAAACAGAGTTTAATAAAATATCAAACGACTTTAATCCTTACGAATATTGCTTATTGTGCAAACCGTGTGCCATGAATGCCTGTCGGTTGTAACTTGTTTATTATCAGAATATTATTTAATGATACTTTCGATACAGAGCCAGATGAGAAAGGTTGGATATATCAATACGATATATTAAAATTGGATTTGAATGACGGGTAAAACCCGTTTTCAGGCAGTATCTTTCATTTCTAATCGGTTGGGTTTTTGGGATCCATAGTATTGAAGATTAAAGCCCTTTTATACCTTACATGCATCGTTTGCTTTAAAACATTCTCCTTATTAGAACCCGATAGTATCTGTCATACATTCTATCTATTTACCCAGCAAATCCTGTGTTTTAAAATGATGTTTCGGATCAGTAATAAAGTCGATGCTGACCTTTTCGCCGGTACTCAGCATAACGCAGAGATAGACGCCGATTTCTGCGCCTCTGGGAAAGTCCGATTCGTGATTGAGTACTACATTATTACCGTTGATAACCGCATCAACTGTAATAGCAACATCTTCCGGATGCACAATGACCTTTACCAGCGCTATTTTTTGCGGCGTAACGGTAAAGGCGTATTCCGGCGTTTTATTGATCGGCACATTTTCGTGTCCGATAAAGTCGCCGGTCATAACATTCGATGACAATAAATAATTTGCACCCTTTTGAAGCAATATATCGTCCAGATCGCTTGTGTCGCCGGATGTTACGTTTGTTTTCAGCCGTTTTGCGACGAATATATCGGATTCCGGTAAGCAGTAAAAAGTGTAGCGTCCCTGCGGCATATCAGAAAACAGGAAGTTCTCGCCGTGTGAAATGGTAACCGCGTAATCTTTTTTTTCTGCACAGATAATACGGATCTGTTTGTTGGATATACCGGCAGAGTCTTCAAGAAACACTCTCCCAGTAACCACGCCGGGCGCTTTTACCATAGCTGTCGGAAGTTGGATGGTTGTTGTATCAATAACCGCAATGCTATCGATAAACACCAGAAATCTATTGTTTTTTTCTACGGTGATCTGATACATCCCGGAACGAGGCAGGTTGAAGGCAAATCTACCCGTTGAATCGGTTGTTGCGGAAGTGTCGTAGACGGGAGCTCCGGTATTGCTGCGATAGATAAAAATGCTGTCGGTTTTTTCGGCCAGGGTTACCAGCGCGCTGTCAACCGGTTTGCCGGATTCATCGACTATGGTACCGATAATTTTGGTATTGCCCGCTTCAGAACCGCTCCCGCTGTCGGAAAGGTTTATCGAACAGCCGGATAACAGGCATAGAGCAAATATCGCGTATAAAACTCTACAGGTCATTTTGCCCCTCCCACGGTGTTCAGGCAGTCAATAGTATCCACGGAACGGGGAAAAAGCTGTAATCCGACAAAACACACCATATCCGGATCCTGACATTCTCTTGCCACATCGAGCAGATGTTTCCGGAAGTTCTGTATCTCATTTTTCATCAACAGATAGGTGTTTTTATTTACTCTCAATGTTAACGATGAGATGTCCCGTTTTTCAGGCTTTATGATGTCTACCGCTTCCGAGGCCTGTTTGATGGTCGTTCGGTGATATTTTCGCAGAATGGTGGAGTTTGCTTCCTTTCCCGTAGAGATGAAATAGTCGACCAGTCTGTACCTGCCCTTCCGGTCTTTTTTCAGGAAATTGTTTTCAACAAGATATTGTATGGCGCCCTTTGCCTGAGCGGGAGTAATTTTCGGAACGCATTTTCTTGCCAGCAGGGCGTAATCTTCCTTAAAATCAACAATGACGGCCAGTTCCCGCATGACGGGATAATACCAGTACTCATAGAACTTAAGCTTTTCATCCGCAAGCCGGTATTCGGCTTTTCGATTATAGCGAAGGTTCAAAATCAGTTTTAAATAGATCTCTTTTTGCCGGGGATTTTTTTCATTATTAAAAGAGACCAGGAGATTAAAATATTCACATTCATCAGCATCCAGCTGAAGCGCTTTGCAGAAGTTGATTATATAATCGGAGGATAATTTCCGTTTCCGCTGGACAATCCTCAAAAAATAACTGTGACTCGTAATCCCGGCAGTTTTAGCAAAGGCTCGAAATGAAAAACCGGGCGAATTTTTTTTCAAGAACTCATACTGGTCTTTGAGGTAGTCGTAATAATCAAAATAATTGTAGATATCGATTTTTTTCTGTTCCGAATTTTTCATGGTGATAAAATAATACATACAACCAAAGGAAATGAAAAATTAATTAAAAAATTTTTGTTTTGGCACCAGATATATTGAAAAATTAATTTAAAACAGGCATTTTTGGCTTTAAAAATGACTATTGTTTTATTAAAGGTGGCACCATTTTTACCAAAAAATGTGTCTATGGATCAATCAGGGTTTTGTTTCATTGATAAAGAATTGGAATTTTCATTGTTATTTCACCATAATCTGTTTGGTATAAACAGTACGTTCCGCACTTTCGATGCAGTACAGAGTCATACCCGGCGTGGCCCGACTGTTGTCCCATCCGGTTATACCCTGCATAACATTTTTCCCTGCTCCGCAGATAGAGTAGAGCTTTTTCCCGTCAATAGAGAATACCGAAAAAGAGAATAATTCGCCGGGATTGAACCCGAAGTTATGTGTCGGATGGTATAATGGGACGATTTTAATGGATGTGGGCCAGGGCTGCGGCACCCAGGTATTGCTGTACGGCAATACGCCTTTCATTCCGAAATCCACCCAGTATATGTGGACGCTCTGTCCTGCCTTGCATTTTTTAGCAATATCGCTTCCCACGACCCTGGGTTTCGGGTCGAAATTCTGCCACAATTGTTTAAGGGAAGGGTACCCAAGCTGAAAAATAACGGGACTGGGATAAAAAGCGTCGGCGAATGCCTTCATCGTGCCGAGAAAATCCGTCTCGTAATTGGCGAAGCCTGCAGGATCGGATATCTTATATCTTCCCTCACAGTCATTGTTGAAAATTATTTCACCCCGGTAGGTTGGCGGAAACCGCGTCGGGGTGCGGTCAGGATGCTTGAGAAACAGCTTGTGCGTGCTTTTATACGATTTGACCCATTCCTCCCATTGCTTTGCTGTGGCGTCATCCACTTTTTTGCCCCAGGGGTTTGTATTTAGATCCGTGTTAATCAGGTAAAACTCGAGATCAACCCCGAACCCGATAATGCAGTTGTGTTTCCCGTAGCGTTTAAATACCATGTCGATGAGTGTTTTCATATCAGCCTCGGACGGCTCGACCTGCAGGAATACCTTAATGCCGGCGGTATCGAAATAGGCGAAATATTTCTCGCAAAGGTCCTTGTTCTCGTATGAGAGCTTGTTTGTGGGATAGCCCTGATCGTTGGGAAAGTTCATGTGACACTCATCGGGATCCCAGAATTCGCCTACGGTCCACACAATGGCCGGTATTGAACCGGGAAAATAGGTGTTCATTGTGTGGATAGCGTTATGAAAACCTCTCGGCTCCGGAATGGGGTCGGGATCCATGCCATATTGGGAAACGCGTATGCCGCTGTGGGTAACGGTCTGAGCCTGAACGGTTACCAGACAGTATAACGGAAAACAGAGCGCAATAATGATACGTAATACCCGTTTCATATTTTCCTCCTGAAAGCGTTGTTGCTTATCGAAAAGAGGTCCTTATCAAAATTAATTTCTGATAAAACCTGCATACTTTTTCTCGTATTTTCCGGGTGTGATTACTAGTATAGTAATTATTCTCTTAACATTTTTGATAAAACTCTCTGTTCTTCTTGATTTTTTCAGCATGTAACCCGAATATACCGCATACTACCCGCGGCTTGCCTTCGCTGTGAAGGGTTGAATTTTTTATGGGGGGAATATTAAAAAAGATGTTGCAGCAGCATTGGGATTATAATTCTTGAACTTCAATCAGAAACACAGATAAATGCAATTTTTTTGCCCGGTTTTTAACAAATTTCAGACTCTTTTTTTGTATATATTTATGGATATTATTTGAGCCGGGTTGGATAAAAACCTTTCATTCAAAAAAATGATACGAACAATGAGCGCCTTGGCCTGAAGCGGACCAATCGGCTTATTTAAGGGGGGCGAAGTCAATTCCTGGAACTACCGTTTTCAATAACAATTATTGAACACCTGATGAGTGATAATATGAGTTCAGCCGGTCGATGGGTATCAGCGCGAAATTAATCTTTCTTTCATGTAAGGAGTGTTGTCATGCCGTCATATACTAAGACACGATCCCTGCTATTCGGTTTTATAGCGTTTATGAGTAGTTTGTGTGGCTTAATTTCGGCGGAAACCGGGGTGCAGGCTGTCGGAAATGTGCGGCCTGAGCAGCCTTTGGTGTCAGGTTCGGCAAGGAAAAACAATTTTTTCGGATTTGGCGGAGAGATCGGTTATGCAGCACCGTATATATGGAGAGGAATCCAGCTGACCAGCGGGCCGTGTATTCAACCTGAACTCTGGATATCGTTATGGGAAATACGGGCGGGTCTGTTTATAAACATGTTTGGATCGAATAAAGACAGGGAGATCGAAAAAATAGACAAAATAAATTTAATAATCGACTATGCAACAGGCGAGGGTTCACAAAGTTTTGGCATGATCAATAAAGTAAATCTGTTTCTGGATTGGCAGCACTCATTTAATGAGCATTTTTCATTGTATGCTGCGTATAACCAATATGCCTATGCGGAGCATGAGGAGTACAATTTCGAAACCTTTGAACTGTCTACCCGATATGAATGGTTTCATCCCAAATCAACCAATGGCGAAATAACAATACGGCCTGCCTTGCATATAGGACTTTTTGAAATTTTTACCGAGCAGAACGTGGTAATCTTCGCTTCCGAATATACGATGCCAGGCTATCTTGATACGTTTGTGATAAACGATCTTGGAAACTATCATAGTACCTACGGAATAGCTCTGGAGAAGCGGGCATCCGATCGATGTGCTGTTTCGCTTGCTTTATCTGAGGACCTGGCAGGCACGGATTTTATATCAAAAATGATTAAAATCGAAGAAGATATTGATGTTATTTATAAAGGATTGCAGTCCTGGGGATTTTATCAGACAACATGCCAGATACTCATCAATTATTGCCCCCGGCCCTGGCTTGCGTTAAGAATGAATGCCGGATACGAATTTATCACCAACCACAATATGCGGGAAGTTTTAAACAATAAAAGTCCGATAATCTTCGGCGGTGTCCATACAACCTATACCTTTTAACGCGTACCGTGTGGCCCAGAAACACTGTGTAAAATAGAAATCAAGGAGTTTATATATGCGATCAATCATGGAAAATAATTTTAGAATGCTTTCAGGCATGCTAGCAACACTCTTTTTCCTTTCCATTTATTCCACTGCCGCAGCGCAAGAAAAAGAGGGGGGGCTGTTCGGAGCGAGTGTTGACATGGGCTATGTCATGCCAAACATGTGGGCCGGATGGAAGCTCTCGAATGGCGCGTGCATACAGCCGACTTTCACCTTTACTATCGGAGAGTTTAATATCGGTACCTACATGAACATGTACGGCTCCGAGGCGGATAGAAGGAAAAATTCGATGACCGGGGAACCCATGTACGGCAAATATATGAAGGGATTTGGCATGATCGACGAAGTGCAGTTTTTTGCCGGTTGGGAGCATGGATGGAAATGGTTCTCCCTGGGCGCTTCATTCTGGTATCTGGCATACACCTGGCAAAATACACGGTACTCCAATACACAGGACAGTACGGACCGTTGCGAGTGGTTCGGTCAAATGGCAGGCGGAGAGTTGACGATCTCTCCGGCTGTCCATCTGGGCCCTTTTTCAATATTTACAGACCAGAACGTTGTCGTCGTTGCCAGGGAACGAAAATGGGAACAGTGGGTTAATGACTCTACAGTGAATGTTACCACAAAAAACGCCCTTGGCGACTATCATGGCGTACTCGGCGCCGCGTGGGCAACGGGTGCCGACGATACATGGTCCATAGAACTTTCTGCAAAAGCCGAATGGGCGAACATGAAATTCATACGTGAATGGCTGGAAAGCAGAGTGAAGAAAAAAAAGCCACAAGGAATTTATCATATTACAATAGGCGCAAACTCATCATACAATATTCTTCCACAACTCTCAATATCAGGCAATTTCAATGTGGATTTTATAACAAATTACTGGGTCAGGTTCAACAGCGTATATAATAAAAGCGGCAACAACGGATGCATACCGTATGGCGGCATACATCTTACCTATACCTGGAGCCAGTAAACGGTAACCGGGCGTGGCGGTACTTTCTGTGCCATGTAACGAAAGCAGCGCTGCAAAGCCATGACACCCTCATGGCGGTCGCGTGAGGTTTTAAACCCGAATTATTCATATTATCATTCTGAAAATTAACAGCCGTCTATTTTTATTGGCAATCATTCAGCCAAAAAAAAGGGGCGCTTTTTATAAAAATGCACCCCGTAATAATGCGTTAAGCGGAGGGACTAAAGACCATCCGCTCTTACGCAGTATTATCCTACACTTAGGGTAACAGCAGGAATAAGGTGATCAGTCCAGCGTGACTTTGCCGTTCAATACCTGGTTCTCGGAGACGACTCTTAACAGATATGTACCCCGTGATAGCGTATTACGAATCTTCATTTCGGCGCGGCCGGTAACATTCTCAAAAACCTGTTTCTGAACAACCTTGCCTTTCATATCAAACAAAGTGGCTTTCGCACTGGCAACATTGTTCAGGCTTGGATGTTCAATTGCAATTTTGTTGTTATACATGTGTATTTTCATGGATGGAGTGAAAACAACATTATCTGACTTAATATCAGTCTGTATTGTCCAGGTAAATTCCTGCGCAGTGAAATCAACCCAGAATAAGAACCCCGTGTTCGGGCCAACAGCAAGGCATGAATCTCCGATTATTTTCTGAGGATCAGGAAATTTGCCCGTGCCAAGCTTGCTCCACCATAATTTGTCGCTGGGACCGCCATCTGCATCATCATAACCATACTGCATGCCGGAAACTGCCGGTGTAAATGCTTTTGCCCATACTTCATATCCTACATTCCATTTTGTTGTAGGATCTGTTTCGTGCAAAAATTTCGCCAGACTCGGAAATTGCTGGCTGTCATCCAGGAAAATAATGCCCGTTCTTTCTGTGGGAGGACACCATCCCGGGAAGAAATGTTTTAGCAACAACTTATATTTTGGATTATGATTTTGAACCTGCGTTCTCCATGAAGCGCCTTCGGCATTTGTTACTTTTCTTCCAAGGCCATCATTTTCTTCAGGATAATACCATTCGACGTCTATACCGCAAGCTATTACACTTGGGTGACTCTTATATTTTGTGAGGTAACTATTCAGGAGAGTAACAACATTTGCTTCCATCGGTTCGACTTGTATGAGAACTTTTACACCATTATTATCAAAATAGGTAAGATACTCATTGTTGGTTGCTTGATCAAAACCATCAGCGATCCAGACAACGCAGGGTTTTGCGCCCTTAAAAAGGCTGGCCATTGACTTTGCTGCATTTGTAATCCATGCCTTGGTGGGCACAGGCTTAAAGCCGTATTCGCTGCACCGTAAACCTGCATATAATGTATCGGCCCTGACGCCGGAAAAAGCAATGGAAATAACAAAACTGACGCGTATGAAATTTTTTAAAACCTTTTTATACATCATAACCCCCAAATGTGAAAATTATCCCTCTGTTATTAAACGAACGTCTTCTGATACATATATAAATGTACCTTATTTCGGTCTTGTATTCTTTGCAAAAAGCCCGTTTATTGTTTGCAGATTCGATAGAGGAGACAGGAAACAGCGTTTTACAAGGATGGGAATGGAAGGGTAATACGATCATCAGGTATGATGCCTGTATAATACCTGCGGAAATAAATCAAAACAGCACTGATTCTTCATGCACATCAGCGGGGGAATAATGGTGAGGATTTTTATAGTTATTTATAAATTCTCTCCACTCTGTTTCCCAAAGAACAGATGATATCATACGGGTGTGACTGCTTGTTTTTCGCCCAGTCTTCCACGGTTATCTCCCTTTTGCCACTGCGCCCGATTATGACAACCTCTTCTCCCGGTTTAATATCCGGAACTTTTGTAAGATCAATGGTTGTATAATCCATGGAGATTCTCCCGATAACAGGGCATTCGGTTCCACGGATAAGCACTTTTCCGGAATTGCTTGCAGACATGGGTATGCCGTCGGCATAACCGGCCGGGATTGTTCCTACAATACTGTCTCGAAACAGTGTGTGGGTGCACCCGTATCCGATGGTAAAACCTGCAGGAAGCGCTCTTCTGGCGATCAGTATACTCTTGAAAGCCAGCGTTGGTTTCAGGTTATACAATCTTCTGCCGTGCAGGTCAAATACACCATACAGATTAATGCCGGTTCTTACCATATTGAAATAGGTTGCGTTGAAATTGTTAATTGCATCGGAATTTGCCATGTGGATTAAAGGAAACCTGTCACCGGAAATTTCGTTCAGAATATTTTTAAACAGGGCAACCTGCTCGTTTGTTTTCGGGTGCCGGGAGTTGTTGGCATTGGAGAAATGGGAATAGACGCCTTCAAAAATAAGATTGGGAAGTTTCATCGCTTTCCTGATCTCATCTGCGGCCGTAAAACAGGGCATTCCCAACCTGCCCATGCCGGTATCTATTAAAAAGTGAACCGTAGCCTTTTTTTTCTGTTTTAAAGCCTCTTTTGAAAGCGATTGCGCCATCGGATAATCGGTTACCGGACAGATTATGTTGTTTTTTACCGCCAGGGGTATCTCCGATTTCAATAAGCTGCCGATAATCTGTACGGAAAAGTTAAATTTTTCAGTTACCTGAAGCGCCTCTTTCAAACCGGCGACACCGATACGAAAGACCCCGGCCTTGATTAACGCCTGAGCAATAGGAACTATCCCCAATCCATAGGCATTGGCTTTCAACACGGCCATAACTTTGGCAGGTTTAACTGTTTTCGCAATCCGTGCGTAATTCTGCCGTATGGCATGTAAATCGATTTCAACCCAGACTCTTTTACAATCCATTTTATTCATACTGGCTGTTCCCGGATATTTTTTCAAAGGGTTAATAAAGCGTATTATAAAATATAATTCAAAAAAGAGGGTGTGGCCTTAATTATAGGCAGACTCTTCTTGATGAAATCAAGGTTTTTTCGTGCTCGTGCTCGCAACGTCCCAGAGCCCGGCGATGGGATAATCGTACTCGTAATCGATATGTTTTCTCCTTGTTGTGTTTAAATAAAAACAATTACGATTGCTATTTCGATGAGCAGCACGAAGTAAATTTTTGCCTAAAATTAAGGTCGCACCCTATTTATGCCGTTCTAAAAAGTATCGTCGATAGTATTTAATGTACTGGCAAGTGATTTCAAATCGTTAATGAAAAATGGAATGTTTTTATTGTATTCGATTTGTGTTCTTGCCAATTTTCTATACCGCATGCTGGCTGCTTGCTGCACACTCTATTTTATTCCGTTTTCAATCATTTTCTTATCTATTCGTTCACCATGAGATGGATAAAATTCTTTTGCGCCAAAATTAATCAGCTTTTTCATGCTATCATTAACCTGCCGGTAGTTTTCCGCTTCTATCGGCAATGGAATTTTACCGAGCAATCCTGATCCCGTTATATTCATCGCCAGGTCTCCGACGTATGCGACTCCGCTATCCATTACTATTGAAACAGAGTCTCTGCTATGACCCGGTGTTGCTACTATTTTGCCATGTACGCCAATCTCTCTCAATGACGTGTCGTCAACATCAGAATTGATAATACAATCTGATGGTTCAATTTTGACAGGTTTATAGTTGAATGTAATCAATGGCCGCATAACCCTGTCAATAAGCCAGAGTAACCAATTATACTGCTGTATTTTTTTGTAATCAGTCACTCCTTCAGTTATGAATGCAACCTGCTTTTCGTGAACAATCAACTTGGCATTTGTCAAATCTCTCAAATCCTGAACGAGTGCAGCATGGTCATGATGATGGTGTGTCAGAAAAATGTATTTGATCTGGTTTAATCCGATGCCGCATGAAGCAAGCTTCTGTTTAAACCGCTCCAATTTTCCATGCCAACCGGCATCAATAAGCAGGTATCCGCCATGGCATGGAATCAAAAAATAATTTGTCGAATTGTACGTAAGTTTCAGCGGAGCGTTATTTTGCATTTTTAGCTTTGGCTTTCGATGTATCACGCGGTGCCTGGGTGATCCGGTTGTAATTAAAAAGGTAAATCGTCGATATGATAAATAATTTTCTCGTCTTTAATTTCAATCAGTTTGTTGTTAACCATGTTTTCAATAACAGCCTTCACGATATCTTCGTTTACATTTTCCCGGCTTTTTACAAAAGCAACGAATTTGCCGTATTTTTTCGGTCTTATTTTTTTATCATATTTAATAAAATATGATTCTAAATCAGAAACAATATCCTCCACATTTGTTACATTTTTAGTAACGTTTTTTAAATTGCTGGATTGTTTGAGATTATCAATTCTTTTGCATTTTATGCCCTGGGAAACCAGGTGTTTAAGTAAAGGGTCAAAACCAGTGTCTTTGGATAAAATCGTGAAGGAAGAACCGTCTTTTTTTGCGGACAAAGAACCGATATAATAGGCGATATGAAAATCAGCCGCATTTTTCCCATTGCCACTAATTATAATCCATTGAATCTGTTTTCCAAACGGCTGCGTTGATACCACAAGATCACGACCAATTTTGTCTTGCTTGGAACCCGTAAAGATAAGGACGATTTGATTCTCCAGCAGCCCCGAAATAAAACCAGGCATAACATTTTCTAAATCTACCAATAAATAATCGGTTGGCATGGTACCTCCTTGATTAAAAGTTAAACCAAACCCACATATCGTTCTTCAAGCTCCCTCGTATAGTCATCATTACGCAATTGCCGAAGGATTAAAATAAATTCTTCCAGATGTTTGGGATGAAACCTTGATATTTTCGGTTAAAAAGTTCGCCTTCGTCGTTTTGGCAAATGCGGTGTCGAGGAAGTTGCCAAGTTTACCCTCTTTAAATCCTTTTTCACGCCTCCATTTACTTTGAAGCAAACGAGCGTTGGCAGAAAAATCAGTATCCGCAGCGTAATCCGCGTTATACTCTAGTCTATCTTTTTTTGATGGTTTCATTTTCAATATTTACGTTACTGTATTATCCCAGAGCACCGCACTGTTCAGGCGAACATAGGCACACAGTATTGTTATGCAGGGGAGTTTTATGCAGGCCTCCCGTCAAACGGATCAACGACAAGCGGCGTTTCTTCCGGATATGCCGCTTTTACAAGCGCCTGCGAAGCGTCAAGGTACGTCGAGTTCGCCGCCAGGTCCCAATTCGGAAAATCCACCTCCGCCAGCCTCTTACATTCCTTTGGTATCATGTAGCGCTTTTCCTTATTCTTTCGAACAAACAATTAACTATATCACCAAACAGAATCATGATACACTTAACTGTCTCATGATACAATTCGTTCCCATTCAGCGTCCCGGCCCATGCCCCGGCATTTCACTTTCTTCTGCTGCGCAAGGGCATCGAGTGCGCGCCTGAGGGTGGGATAGCTGACCGTTGGGCATGCGCGCTGGACGTCGGCGAACCTGAATGTTTGCGGGAGCCGCAAGATGGCCGCCTCCACCATCTGTCGCTTGGCGCCCCTGGCGCTCGTTATCGTGCCGACCCGGTCTTCAAATTCTTTGTAGGCCGCAGTCAGCATACCTATGAAGTAATTCCACCATGGCCGAAGATCATGCTTTGCTTCGTGCCACCCTTGCGAGCTTTTCAGGAGTGCTTCGTAATAGGTTTCCTTGCTTTGTTCAACAATTCTCTCAAGACTGATATATCGTCCAACCTCATAGCCTGCTTTATATAAAAGCAGAAGCGTCAGGAGTCTGCCGACTCTTCCGTTGCCGTCCATGAACGGGTGTATGCATTCAAAATCGAGAATGCACGATGCGATGAGGAGTAGCGGTTCGGTCTTGTTTGCATCAATCGCGGATTCATAGAGATCAAAAAGGTTTTCCATATACGCCGGAGTCCGGAGCGAGGAGACGGGTTTGAAACGGATTACCTGCCGTCCGTCGGCCCGGATTTCGTAAATGGCGTTCTCTTTCCGTTTCCATGCGCCGCCTTTTTCTGCATTTAAAGTAGCTCGTTACTCATTGCAGAAGCTTTCTTTTTTCTATCAATTCGCGTGCGTGTACAATGGCCGAGTGCAGCTTTTTTTCCAATTCCCTTTTGGGCGGCATTTCCGTCCAGTATTCAGCCACCATAATGCCGTCTTTATACATTTCAAGCAATTCGACCTGTTCTCTGCTGGTTTCGGCGCACAATATCAAACCCACCGGCGGCATTTCGCCGGGCTGGCGTTCGTATCTGTCCAGCCATTTAAGGTACAATTCTATTTGCCCCTTATGCTTTGCTTGGAACTTACCGAGCTTAAGCTCAACAGCAACAAGGCGTTTTAGTCTGCGATGAAAAAAAAGTAGGTCAAGACGATGGTCTTCGCCGTCAATAATCATCCGCTTCTGGCGTGCAACAAAAGTAAAACCGATTCCGAGTTCCAAAATGAACTGCTCAAGCTCACGAAGAATGGCTGCTTCCAGGTCATTTTCAAGAAAGCCTTCCTTAAGACCCAGAAAGTCCAGAAAATAGGGATCTTTGAAAACTGCACCATCATCGTTTTGTTTTATGCGCATTTGCATTGCGGCAAGAGATTTCCGCTCGAAAGCCTTATTTTCGATGTTTTTCCGCAATTCGCGAACGCCCCAGTTTTCATGGACAGCGGCTTGCGCGTAAAACAGGCGGGAATCGGCGCTTCTCAACGGGATGAGTGCAACAAAATGAGACCAGCTTAATTGTCGTGACAGCGTAACGACAATTTCCTCATCGGGGAAAAGGGTCGCAAACTGCATCATCCGGCGCAGGTTCTTTTGTTCAAAGTTGCTGCCATGCGCTTGAGCCAATTGTCGTGACAGCGTAACGATAATCTGCTCACCATAGGAAGCACGCTTGTGCCGAAGAATATGGCTATTGATACGGTTACCGACTTGCCAGAACAGCATGGTGAGCGTGTTATTGACGTAAGAAACAACTGATCGTTTGCTCTGCTCAATGAGACTTGATAATTCGTTGAAAAGAGGACTGTCGCGCGAAGTCGTGCGCGGGATTAAAGATTGGGACTTCTTTTGGGGTGTTGCTTTTTTCATTCTTTTTCACCCCGTTCAAGTTCCTTGCCCATACGGTATTTAATGCCGTAGTTGTTTTTGCCACTGATTTTTAGCATATTCTTCCTTTGTGCATTCGCCCGGTTAGGACGACCGGACTTGTCTTGGGGCGCGGCATATCTTAAAATAGCTTTTGCATATAAGGGCTTTAAGTTCTTTCTTCATTCCGGTACACCCCCTCTATTTTCTTGTCTTTTTCTTGCGCCGCAGTCTTCTGATTTTCGATTATTTCCTGTTTTCCTGCAGGACGGGTGGCCTGTGTGCATTACTCGCTACAAAACCGTGTGCCACTGTTCCCCAGAACAGTGTTTTTTTACTTTCATACAACACTAATTCCTCAATAAATATAATACAGGCATTATTATCACGCAGTCAGGGTTCGATAAACTCACCACAGGCTTTTACGAAGGGCTTATATTTTTTTAAGGTCGTGTTCTACCAGCTTTATAGCGGCATTTACGAAAGTCGCTGTTTCTTTAATCCAGGGTTTTACATCTTCCTCTTCAAATTTCACAAAAACTTCATAATCGCCTTCCTGCCTTCTCTCGAAAAGGGAATTGTAAATCTCCGCTCTTTCTTTTGGAATAATTCCGGTTTTTACAAAATGCCGGTTGAAAAAAGACCTCACTCCGGAATGCTTTGACGAAGAAATGGCATGGTTGCTTAATAATGCGGATACCGCGTAAAAACAGGCGTAATAGCGTCTGTTTACGCAGGCGTTCCAATGACCGGAAGAAGATAGTACTCCAGCCTCCTCAAGTGTCTCTTTTGCCCGGGCAATTCGGTACTGTATAAGTTCTTGCAACTCTTTTTTCATATTCGAATTCCTTCCCGCTCCACGTTTTTGCGCAAAGGCACAACAGAATACCTTGGACTGTTCCAATCCTGCCGGCTGCGAACAATAGAGCTGATAACCTGATCAGCATCGAGCTCAATTTCAAAAAGCGCATGACGTATACGGTCAGTACGGGTAGTATCAACTTTTCCATCAACAAGAATAAGGAAATCCCAGTCCGAATATTCCCGGAAGTCATTACGAGCCCGGGAACCGTATAAAATCACCTCGGCGGACGGTTCAAGATTTAAGACTGCTTCTTTGACTTTTTTAAGGATTTCTTCGCGCATTATTTGTTCTCCCTTATTAAAATCCACGCCGGCAAAGCCGAAATTTAAGGAATTTGATATTGTATGCTTTGCGGCACTTTAGTTCTACTTTATTTGGAATCAATATCTCCGTAGCGTAGAATTAAAATTCTTTAACCTTTTACGCAAAACAGCAGAATAAGTGCCTGTACGCTGCCTCATCTACGCTTTGATTTTATCTACTCGTATTGCGTAGATAATTCAGCAACAGACACTAGCCCGGCAAAGCCGGAAGCTTTTGTAAGATGTTGTACGGCTTTGGGGTAAGTGTCTGTACGCTGCCTTATCTACGCTTTGAATTTATCTACTCTTGTTGCGTAG
>Ga0105099_10001456_pt1 | contig 14837 bp, 11 predicted proteins | sample PPLLak3cmMay2015_2_FD_79138 | JGI IMG/M metagenome (GOLD analysis project Ga0105099, IMG submission 79138) | Freshwater sediment microbial communities from Prairie Pothole Lake near Jamestown, North Dakota, USA - PPLs Lake P8 Core (1) Depth... | ecosystem: Environmental > Aquatic > Freshwater >... | reverse complement strand
TGGCCGGCTGGGGAGCAAACCACTCGGCATCAAGCTACGGCCATATCGGCGCCGACCTTATAAGCCTGGCCTCTCTGCTGAGGATACCTGTATGCATGCATAATGTGCCTGAAGACCAGATTTTCAGGCCCAGCTCATGGAATGCATTCGGAATGGACACAGAAGGCTCTGATTACAGGGCATGCAGGACGTACGGGCCTTTATATAAGTAGGGTACAACGGTGCAAAGGTACAACGGTGCAAAGGCTTGCCCCGTCCCGAGGACTCGGGATCGGGGGCGTAACGGCGTAACGGCAAATGAATTAACAGAATGGTTTGAATATATATGGAGAATATTGAGGAGAAGCCAAAAATAGAGCTGGAGCTTGAGACTCTCAGAGATCTGGACAGGACGCGCAGGTGGACCATGTTCCTTGCCATACTCGGGTTCATTGCGATCGGCGTGCTATTGATAGTGGGTATATTCACAGGGATCTTTCTCTCGATATTCAATAAGGGGGATACGTCAACAAGCTATCCCGGATGGCTGGTTTGCATAATCATCATTTCAGCTTCTGTAATAAATTTCTTCCCGATGCTCTATATCTATAGGTTTTCAAAGTTCATATCAGGAGTAGCTAAAACCCATGACAAGGAAGAGCTGAAAAAGGCATTCAGGAACCTCAGATCATATTTTACATATGTCGGAATTGTTATTATTGTGGCGCTTGTGGTATATGTAATTACCTTTCTGGCATTGGGAGCATCGTTCGATTTCATTAAAGACCGCGGATGAACGCAAAAGGAGATATAATAATAGTATACGATGTTGGGGCAACCAACGTCAGGGCAATTGCCATCAACAGCAAAGGTTTGATCCTTGCTTCAGAATCCATCACTAACAATACAAAACCCGATCCTTTCTATCCCGGATACAGGATCTGGGACGTGGATGAGATCTGGAAAAAAATCTGCATGGCTTCACGAAAGGTGATCAGCCTGATCGACCCTGGCAGAATTGCCGGTGTAACAGTAACAACATTCGGAGTCGACGGCACCCTTTTCGACAGCTCGGGAAAAATGCTCTACCCGGTCATATCATGGCAATGCGAACGGACTGCCGGGATCATGGCAGATATCGGCAAGTATGTTTCTCTTATTGACCTGTATAGAGAGTGCGGTGTGCTTCCTTTTACATTCAATACGATCAACAAGCTTATCTGGTTTTCGGAAAACAGGCCGGAGCTGGCAGAAAAGAACTACCGGTTCCTCTTTATGCCATCGATATTTTCATACATGCTGACAGGCGAAATGGTCAATGATGTTACCATGGCCGGTACATCAATGATGACTAACCTGTCTGCCAGGAAATTCTCAGAGTCCATCCTCGCCAGAATAGGATTCCCGTCTGAAAAATTTGGCATACCGGTTGAGCCGGGGACTATAACGGGAATAATCACCGGCGCCGCATCGAAGAAAACCGGTATACCATTGGGTGTGCCCGTGGCGGCCACCGGTCATGATACACAGTTTGCAATCTTCGGATCGGGTGCGGAAATAAACCAGCCCGTACTAAGCTCGGGAACCTGGGAGATACTCATGGTTCGGTCTGAAAGATACAGGTCAGACAGGGAACAGCTTGACATGGCGATCACCACTGAGCTTGATTCCCGGCCCGGATTATATAACATTGGTAATCAATGGATTGCCTCCGGCATCCTGGAATGGACAAGAAGAAATCTTTACAGGGACATTAAGAAAGATGTATATGAGGAAATGATAGCCGGAGCCGAAAAAGTGCCGTCAGGATGCAACGGCGTGAAAGTAGTGCCAAAATTCTACGAGGAGCTGAAGGGAAAGCCTGGAGGAGAGATCCGGGGACTTACCATGGATAGCACCAGGGATGAAATTTACCGTGCCATGCTTGAGGCTTTGTCTGAAAGACTGGTTTTCGGGAAAAAAGCACTCGAGGAGGCGGGCGGGTTCAGGACAGAAAGTATTTTATGCGTGGGCGGAGGATCAAAGAACAGGCTGTGGAACAGGCTGAGGGCTGACTATACTGGTGTTCCTATTAAAGTGATCGACCACAAAGAAACGACTGTCCTCGGCGCTTCCCTTTTTGTCCAGGCAGCCTGCGGAAATGCATCATCCCCTGAGGAGGCAAGATCAGGAATTGATTACAGAACAGAGATAATTGAACCAAAAAACCCCCCATCCCCCTGAAGGGTAACCGACCCCCCACCCCCCCTGAAGGGGGGCTATAAACCCATTCTGATGTTTGATTGGGTTTTTAACCCCCTTTAGGGGGTGGGCCCGCTTTAGCGGGACCGGGGGTATCTCCCTTCAGGGGGGTTGGGGGGTCAGAACGAGTTATATTATGGAAACGGCATTTTTCAACGGGAAGTTCCTTCCCAAAAACGAGATCAGGATCGACCCTGACGACAGGGGTTTTCTTTTTGCCGATGGAGTGTATGAAGTTGTAAGATGGTACGAGGGATTTTTCTTCGATATGGAGAGCCATATGGCAAGATTAAAGAGAAGCATGAGGGAAATAAGGCTGGAATGGCCTGAAGCTGACACATTTCCGGCGACTGCACTGGAGCTTGTCAACCGTAACAATCTTAATAATATTCCCACACTCGTGTATCTGCAGGTAACAAGGGGGGTTGCAAAACGGAGCCATGCTTTCCCTTCTTCTCCGATACCTCCAACAGGATACGCTTTTGCACGCGGGTTCAGGCCGGAGAAGGAACTTATCTCCAAAGGGATTCAAACCATCCTGCGCAATGACAACAGATGGATCCGCTGCGACATCAAATCAGTATCCCTCCTTCCCAACATCCTGAGCTTCCAGGAAGCAAGGGAATCGGGTGCCCTTGAGTGTATCTTCATGAAAGACGGAAATATCACCGAATGTGCGCATTCAAACGTCTTTTTTGTGATCGATGACACGCTTGTCACACATCATGAATGCGAAAAAATACTTTCAGGAATATCCAGGAAGAACATACTGAAGCTTGCCCGCGAAAATGGCATCCAGGTGAGGGAAGAGCCGCTGCCCGTTGCCAGGCTGGGCGAGATCACGGAAGCTTTTGTAACAAACACATCCTTTGAAATAGCACCGGTGATCTCGATCGACGGGAAACCGGTTGGGAATGGCGCACCGGGACCAGTTACCATACTTCTGCGTGAAAAATTTGATGCCGCGGTCAGATCGCTAAAGCCCTGATCCCCGTAGTCCGAATTTTTCTATATTTGCACAAATTTTTATCAGCCATGAATACCCCGGAACTGAGTGAACAGGAACAAATAAGAAGAAAATCGCTGGAAGAGATCAGGAAGCTTGGTATTAACCCATACCCTGCAGCAGAATACAAGACCAATGCCTTTGCAAAGGAAATCCTGGAAAAATTCATTCCTGAAAAGAACAACTATCCCGATGTCTGCCTGGCAGGCAGGATAATGAGAAGGAGGATCATGGGCAATGCATCCTTTGCCGAAATCATGGACTCTTCAGGAAGGATCCAGATTTATCTCCGCCGGGACGATATCTGCCCCGGAGAAGATAAAACCATGTACAATACGGTATTCAAGCATCATATTGATATTGGCGACATTATCGGGATTAAGGGATTTGTATTTAAAACCCAGATGGGTGAGACTACCGTACATGTTAAGGAGTTCACGATTCTCTGCAAGTCGCTGCATCCCCTGCCTATTGTGAAGGAGAAAGACGGCGTCTATTACGATGCGGTTACCGATCACGAGATGCGCTACCGCCAGCGCTACATTGACCTGATCGTCAATCCGGGCGTCAGGGAAGTATTCCTTAAAAGAACGCAGATCATTCAATCGATGCGTGAGCTGTTCAATTCGAGAGGATACCTCGAAGTTGAGACTCCCATACTTCAGCCAATTCCCGGAGGTGCAGCAGCCCGTCCTTTCATCACACATCATAATACGCTCGACATACCTCTCTACCTGAGGATCGCAAACGAACTCTATCTGAAACGGCTCATTGTGGGAGGTTATGAAGGAGTATATGAATTTGCCAAGGACTTCCGCAATGAAGGAATGGACCGGACACATAATCCTGAATTCACCGTGATGGAAATATATATTGCCTACAAGGATTACAACTGGATGATGACCTTTACGGAGGAGATCATCAAGAAAGCAGTTATGGACCTTAACGGAAAAACCGAAATCACCTTTGGCGACAAGGTTCTAAACCTCAACCCTCCGTTTAAAAGGATCAGCATGCTTGACTCCATTAAAGAAAACACAGGTGTTGATATTTCAGGAATGGATGAAGAAGGATTAAGGAAAGTGTGCGACAGGTTCGGCATTGAACATGACAAAACCATGGGCAAGGGCAAGCTTATAGATGCTCTTTTTGGAGCAAAATGCGAACACACCCTGGTTCAGCCCACTTTCATAATTGACTATCCCACAGAGACTTCTCCTCTAACAAAGATGCACAGGAGCAAGCCCGGCCTGACTGAAAGATTTGAGCTCTTCATTAACTGCAAGGAGATAGCTAATGCATATTCCGAGCTTAATGATCCCATTGACCAGATGGAGCGTTTCCAGGAACAGCTGAAGCTTTCTGAGAAAGGGGATGATGAGGCGATGTTCATTGATCTTGATTTTGTAAAAGCGCTGGAGGTCGGTATGCCCCCTACATCGGGAATGGGACTGGGCATTGACAGGCTTACCATGCTGCTCACCAATCAGCCCTCAATTCAGGATGTGCTCCTGTTCCCGCAGATGAAGCCGGAGGTAAGGCAGAAGGCGGATGGTTAAGGGTTTAAGAAACTATACACCCATGCTGAACCAGTTGTTAAACACTCCGGAATTTCAACCAGCTTAACCCGTTGCCAGAAAAAATGTATCTTTTTCATCGATTGTGGTCAATCCTTTCAAGACACCACCGAAGTAACAGGAAGAAAGGTGTCTATGGCTACATGTGGTGGTCCGCACTTAAAATAGTCATAATCTGGTTCCTCATCATGGTGCCGATTGCCTTTTTGCTTAAGTATCTGATCGATCTGGAACCCGTTTTCCGATACATTACTGAAGATCTTCCAAACTACCTGGTATGGGTCGTTTTCCTGGCATCGGAATCTTTCCTCGGACTGATACCCCCGGATATTTTTATTATCTGGGCAGGGAAATTCGATTCCACCATGCTGATCATAACGCTGCTCGGAATATTGTCATACACAGGCGGAATAATATCATACTACATCGGATACTGGTTATCAACCACACCAGGAATTAAAGCATACTCCGAAAGGGCTCTGAATAAATATATTGTGCTGGCAAGAAAATGGGGAGGTGCATTTATTATCATTTCCGCCCTGTTTCCCTTTTCTCCTTTTTCAATGATTGTAATTGCAGTAAGTCTGCTGGGATACCCCTTTAAACTCTATCTTGTTTTCGGTGTTTCAAGAATTCTCAGATTTATTGTGCAGGGAATCTTCTATCTGAAAATACTGAACATCGATAACTTCTTTGATCTACTCTGATCAGGTTTCAGATTTCCGGATGCGCAGGTTTCCTGTCAGATGAATAAGCTTCTGGAGGATCTTGTAATAAAGGGCGGTATAAAGTAAAACAGAAACAGCCCAGATCACAAATACATTGAACCAGTAGGTATTGATCTCCAACTTCCCAATTTTCTTGTAAGGTGCATAGAAATGTGCGCGCCCGTAACGTGATGTGGCTGTCATATATCCCGGATCAGATTTCTGCACGTATTTCAGGGGCGTCCTGATTATCTTGTCTGGATTATCAATATCAAGTACAAGGAACTTAAGCCTTTTGTTTTCATTATTTTCCCGTAAAGCGATCAATTCATCTGCACTAATAGATTTATTTTCAGCCTCGCGCTTCTGCTCTGCAATTTTAAAATTCCCCATGAAATATTTCCTCAGCGAGTTCAGATAATCCGTTGCTGCATTATCACAATCCTGGTTGAATCCTTCTCTGTTCAGGGATGTTTTCCATGAACCGGGGGGGCTATTTGCGATCCCTGAAAGTTCATCAATATGATGATTAAGCAGCATAAAACTTTCATCAACCTGGTCTTTGTATTCAGGTTTCCCGGCATAGGATCTGCAGATCCACAGGTCCTTATTTAACCTGTCGTTGATAAGAAATGCACCGTAATAGTAATTCTGGCTTGCATCCTTATTGTAACGGTAAGTCCGCCTTTCATACCTGTTGTTGCTGAACTGTTCCACTGCAAGAGCCTCAAACGACCAGCGGGCAGTCATCATATCCCCGATAATAGGTACATATTCCTTTGACGATCTGTTTCCCAGGTGAAGCTGGTCAAACTTTACAAGAACGCCGCTGAAAAGAAGCTGAGGTATTATTATAAAAGGTATAAGAATATAAATGGTTACCACTGAACTGAATGCAGATGATATGTTAAGTCCCAGGATGTTGGCTGAGCATGATGTAGTGAAAAGGACGAGCCAGTAGCTGAGGGTCAGTCCCTTTATTCCCAGAATCATGTTACCTATGAGAACAAACGAAAAAGTCTGGAATGCTGATACAAGAAAAAGTATCATTATTTTGGAGTTCAGATAGCTGAACCAGCTCAGGTGAAGGAATGATTCCCTTTTGAGTATTTTCCTGTCTTTCACTATTTCTTCGGAGCTGATCATCAGTCCGAAAAACAGTGAGGTGACCACGCACATGAACATGTATGCCGGGATATTCGCATTCTCGCTGAGCTTATATGTTTCATTTGTGTACCTTGTAAAAAAAGCAAGAAGGAATGCCAGGAGTGGCGGCCCCAGCAGGCTGATGATAAGATATTGTTTATCAGCCGATTTTGCCAGGAAATCACGGGTGAAAAATATTATCGATTGTTTCAGCAGCCCCGGGATGCTGAAATTATTCTCAGGAATTTTTTGTTTTTCCGGACTTCCGGTATGCCTGCCGGCACCTTTTTTCTCACGAAACTTTTCGGCCCACTCCCTGGGAGAAACCTTCCTGATCCGTGTCGCCCTTCCATGCTCATCGACCACTTTAGCTTCAATTATCTGGAGTATCTGGTCGGTTTCGACATTTCCGCATTTAACACATTTATCTTCTTCAGGATTGGCATGCCTCGTTATGGTTTTGAAATAGATAATCGCTTCAGTGGGATTGCCGAAAAATACCTGGTAGCCGCCCTTGTCAATGAACATCACCTTGTTGAACATCTTATAAATCTCCGAGGCCGGCTGGTGGATATTTATGATGACCAGCCTGCCCTTGTGCGTCTGTTCCTTCAGAAGGTTCATTACCGCTTCCGAATCAACAGAAGAGAGACCTGAAGTGGGTTCGTCAACGAAAAGGATCGTGGGTTCGCGAAGAAGCTCGAGTGCTATATTCACTCGTTTTCTCTGCCCGCCGCTGATTATCTTCTTAAGAGGATTGCCAACTTTAAGGTTTTTTATCTCCTCAAGGTCAAAATCGATAAGTATTTTGTTTACAGCCTCAACCAGCCTGCTTTCATCAAGGTTGTTGAGGCACATTTTTGCATTATAATAAATGTTCTGGTAAACCGTAAGCTCCTCGATCAAAAGGTCATCCTGGGGTACAAATCCAATAACGCCTTTCAGATTCTCCTTTTCATTCTCATCGTACAGGTCATACCCGTTTATAAGCACTCTCCCCTTCTGCGGCTTAAGGGTTCCGCTGAGGATGCTCAGTGTTGTGGACTTGCCCACGCCGCTGCCTCCCAGTATTCCTATCAGCTCGCCGCACTCACCAATGAAATTAAGGTCATGAATGCCATTTTCGCTGTTACTGAATTTAAAAGTCGCATCCTCAGCATCAAGGGTGATCCTGCATCTGAATGAGGTTTCCGAAATACGGCTGCTGACCTCAGAAAAGTATACAGTTTTCATGCCCGAGCCCCTTAATGTTGAGCCATGGTCAAAAATATATGTCTGACCCGTAAAAATATTCTGGCCGTTCAGGTATATATCCCCTGTCCCTTTATACTTCAATATATAGGTGTTTGTACTTCCAATATAGAGAAATGAGACTGTTCCGTTCAGATTTTCATTGAATATATGCCTGATCTCTTTGTTTTCCCCCTGATTCTTCCCATCCAATATCATCAGCCTGCTTTTATCCCTTACATCATTGATATCGTTCATTATGAAACTCCTGATATCCCGGAATTCAGATGGGGGGATATTGAAGGCGTCCGAAACTGTCTGGAGGAAATCAAGTTCGTTTTCAGTTATTTCCTCTCCAAGGGAGATAAAGTCCATAAGCTGAATCAGCACATATATTTTCTGATTCTGGCGAAGCTCCTCATTGATCTTCTCGCATATTGCAAGGATCCTCATGGCATTAAGGGCAACACGCTTCCTGTCCCTGATGCTTCCCTTGGCAATGTTTTCAGAGTTGTAAAGCGCCAGGTATTCCTCGAACATCTTCATATACCGGGCAACCAGCTCATTGTTCAGATGCCTTGACAGGAACAGTTTCACCACATCCTTTTCCCTGCTGGTTATGACGGTTTCGTCGTGGATATCCCCGATCAGCGCAAAGAGCTGAACAAGGGCGTTAAGAATGGTTTCACTCATTGGATTTGTTAATATTTAGTTGCAGGAGGATAAATTATTTAATATCAGGGTTTAATAAAGAAATAAGAGAAAGTTTATCTTTGTTTAACCCAAGTTAGCAAATAATTGGCAAAAAGAAAAATTTTTCTGGATTACAGCGGTCCCATTGATCAGGCGGTTATTGACAACATCCTTCAGAACCTTAAAGAAACGCAAGAGTACCGCAGCCTGGGCAAGGTTTCCGGTAAAAGGGTATATTCAATAATTGTTGAGTGTCTTGAGAACATGTCGAAGCATTCTGTCCGTGATCCGGGTTACAAAAACGGAAAGCATCCCTATATATCTGCCGGTGAGTGGGAAGAGTGCATCATCATCCATGCGGGCAATATTGTTTCGCTTGAAAAAACAGATATGCTGGCCGCAAGGCTTAATAAGGTGAATAACATGAACATGGAAGGGCTGACCGACCTCTATGAGCATATCCTCAACAGGGAGGCCAGGCTATCAGAAAACGGCGCCGGTGCAGGTCTCGGATTTATACTCATGAGGCTTAAATCGGGCAGGAAGATAGATTTCAGTTTTACAAAGATAAATGACAGCTATACGCTTTTCGAGATACAAGTATCAGTAAACAAGAATACTATGAGAAAGTTAATTATTGACAAGACGGTAAATTCACCCAGTGTGATTTTCGATCCGGAGATCAACAGATTCGAGATTTCCGGCGAGTCAAGGCCTTCTGATGTCGCATCTTTCTATCTTGAGATCCTGAAATGGTTTGATGATTACGCTTCATCCCGCGGCAGGATGCAGGAACAGATAGACACGGCGGTATTTGATTTTGACTTTGAATATTTCAATTCATCTTCGGCAAAATACATTCTCGATTTCTGCAAGCAGATCGGGGATGCAAGGTCAAAAGGCAGCAACCTGGAAGTCAGGTGGCACTATGATAAGGACGACCTGGATATGCTTCAGGTTGGTAAGGAGATGTCGAAGATCTCCAAGACTCCGTTTGAATATATTGAAAAGGAGATTGATTGATCTTTAATCAGGATTTCATTTTTTAATGTCAGGTGAATCAACAAAGAGGGAGATCCTGAAATGGATCGAAGTCATTTACAGGCCGGAACATAATTTGATCCGGGAAATTACTGCGAACTGGACCGATTACAGGAAACTATTTGTTGACAATATAGCGGAAAGTCTCTATACTGATATCCGGCGCACAAAGCATCTTTTTTCTTCTCCCTGGACTTTTAAAAAGGAGTTTTCAAAACTTACGGAAAGTGAGAAAATGCCATGGTATGACTATGCCTGTGACATTCCCGGGAAACTCCGCTTACTGAACCTGTACATAAGGCCATACCCGGACTTTTGCAGAACCTGCCTGATACCATACAGGGACCTGGAGACCCTGGCACGTGCAGACTATCACAGTTATTGCCAGCGATCAGAGGCTGATCACAAAAACAAAAAAACTTTCGTTCCGTTCCGTGATCTGACCCCGGAGCAAAAGCATTTCTATATCGAGCTTAACCACCTGATCCCGGTGTCGCTTAAAAAAGCAGGATACGAGATAATAAGACCCGAGGAGATCTCCGAGATAAGCGGAAAGATGGTCCTGAAGTTTGCCAGGGCAATTCATGCACGATATATCCGCGAAATAAGAAAAAGGGATACCGGAGCAAAAAAAAGCTCCTGGCTCACCTGGATCCACGACCAGGAAGAGCGAAGGGAAACCCTTGCAGAGAATTTTGATGATCTGCCTGAAGAGATCAGGCATTCCAATCTTGATAACGCTTATCAGATCCCTGCCAAACTGCTTGCAATAGGCTATAAGCTGCGTCAGACGGGAAAAGGATTCAAGCCTGCAGTGCTCCGCTTTAGCGATGACGAAGTTGAAACCATGGCCAGGGTTGAGCATATAAGGTGGTGCTGGGACAAAATACTTCATGGCTGGATCTTCGGAAAGACAAAAGATGACAACAAGAAAATCCATCCGTCAATAATTGCCTATGAAGATCTGTCGGAATCGGAAAAGGAAAAGGACAGAGCATTGGTGAGGATGATACCCGCATTGCTGCAGGATGTCAATTACGATGTATTCCATGTAAATCCCGGGAAGATAAGCAGACTGCCGTATGCGTTAAAACCCCAAAGCAGTATAAACAGGATACTTGAGGAGACGCGCAGGCTGAATGTGCAGATCAAAAATCTGAAGAAACTGCCGCCTGAGGCAGAGCAGATGATGGATGCGGGGAATAAAAAAATCGAAGAAGCATTGAAGGAAATTGAGTCAAGCTATAACTATGCGCTTCACATCCAGGAGTCATTTCTGCCCGATAATCTATTTATAAGGGAGTGCTTCCCCGAAAGCTTCATCCTGTTCAAGCCCAGGGATATCGTCAGCGGTGACTTCTATTTCATCAGCAAACATGACCACCGGATAACTTTTGCCGCAGCCGACTGTACAGGGCATGGCATTCCAGGAGCCCTGCTGAGCACCATCGGCTACGGGATACTCGACGAAGCGGTTAATACCCTTCATCTGACCAATACCAGTAAAATACTGAAACATTTATATATAAAGATGCACAGGTTCCTGAAGGTGGATCCGGAAATCACAGGTGTGTCTGATGACCTGGATATTGCTTTGTGCTGCCTGGACGTAAAAAAGCAGGTGCTGACATATTCTGGTGTCGGAAATCCGCTATATCACATAAGCGACGGCAAACTGGATGAATACAGGCCCGGGAACCTGAAGAATAAAACCGGTGAAAGCGATGATAACAGGTACGCATCTGAAACGATCAGACTTAAGCATGGGGATTCATTATACCTGCTGTCTGATGGTTACGCTGATCAGTTTGGCGGGAAATCCCATAAAAGATACCAGACCAGCAAATTAAAGGATTTCCTCTTAGGTATCCAGGGCAATTCAATGCCAGAACAGGGGGACATACTATTTGAGGAAATCGAGAAGTGGCGTGATGAGAAGAATGAGGAACAGACTGATGATATCCTTGTAATCGGTATAAGGATATAGAAAAATTTAATAAATTTGATTTATATGAAATGGGGATTAATCCTGGTTTTTCTGGTGCTCTGTTTTTCTGCTCCTGTAACCGGAGAGATCGCTTCTGAAACGGCCGGTCAGTCAGAAGCGGATTCCATTTATAAAAGTTTCAGGCTGTTTGAAGACGAGGAAATGCTTAAGATAACTCTTCGTTTTGACCTTTCAACATATACAAGGACAAAAACGAAGAAAGAATACCTTCCTGCCACTTTTACTATTCATTTAAGCGAAACCGATTCCATAAGCAGGGATATCCGCATGAAAACCCGAGGAATATTCCGTAATTCATGGTGTATTTACCCTCCTATTGAGTTGAATTTCAAGAAAGTGAGTTTCGGATATTCAGATCTGGACAGCATCAGTAAACTGAAGCTGGTCACTGAATGTAAATCAGGACAAATTTATGAAGATTACGTCTTAAAAGAATACCTGGTTTACAAACTCTTCAATGTTCTTACCGACTCAAGCTTCCGGGTCAGACTTCTCAGTATCAACTATATTGATTCCGGGAATAAACGAAAACCGATGCATCACTATGGATTCTTTATCGAACCGGTTGAGAAACTGGCAGAAAGGATAAATTGTATCCAGGTCAAATCTCCAAATCTGACCCAGAAAAGTATTACCCCTGATATAATGGACCGGATGGCCATATTCAACTATATGGTGGGCAACTACGATTGGTCCATCCCCGGTCAGCATAATGTAAAGGTCTTTAAAACCATGTCTATCACCCAGTCAGGATTAGCAATAGCTATTCCTTACGACTTTGACTGGACCGGATTTGTAAATCCGGGTTATGCTCTTCCTATTGAGGAGACAGGACTGGAAAATGTCCGTGAAAGGCTCTTTACAGGTGTTTGCAGAAGCAGGGAAGTATATTTGAAACGTATGGAGATATTTTCAGAAAAAAAAGATGAATTTTATAGTGTGATAAGTGAGTTTCCATACCTTGACCAGAAAGTAAAAAGAGATGTTTCATATTACCTTGATGGATTTTTTGACAGAATGGGGAAAAGGAATATGGTTGTTGAAGATATTCTTAACACATGCAAGAGTTTTTAAATTAATACGTTAATCATATGTCTGACAATTTCTTCAATCTGAACAATCCTGATTTCTATGGGATTATGTTACGGTTCGCCATTCACCTGGTGTTTCTTATAATCCTCATCTGGGGAGTATATTTCAAATACTCAAAGAAGGAGAAATTCCTGTTTACATTTTTTCTGATGGGGGTAGTGGTATTTTTCATTACCGCAATGCTGAAATCAGTCTTTATTGAAATAGGGATGGCCTTTGGCCTGTTTGCCATTTTTGCAATCCTCCGCTTCAGAACCAGGAATTTCAGCCTCAAGGATATGTCGTATATCTTCACGGTTATCGGGATCTCGGTAATAAATTCCCTGAAGCTGGTGGGCTTTCCTGTACTTGGGGTGATATTCTTCAACATAATAATTATTGCCACGGCAATTATCCTTGAAAGGTTTACCTCCAGGCATAATATTATCAGCTACACAATTATATATGAAAATATTGACCTGCTCAGGTCTGACAGGAACAGCAAGCTGCTGAAGGATGTCTCCGAAATCACCGGCAAGGATATCATGAAAGTAAAAATCGTCAGGATAAACTACAAGAAAAAGATTGCAGAGCTTGAGATATTCTATAGAGACTGAAAAAACCTGATCACTTCTTGCGGTAATCAAACCTGAGGAGAGTGGCGCTGCCATTCTGCCCTTCATTTGATATAAGCATATCCCCGTTTTCAAAAAAGGTTATTCCTTCAGCCTGTTTGAACAGGTCGGGCTTCAGCCTGACCATATATTCAATCTCTCCATTCAAGCTGAAGACGAACAGCATCCTGTCAGCGGCCGACAGCAGGTAAAGTACCCCAGTGACGGGATGAACAGCTATGGCTGAAGGATTGAAACTGATATCCGGCTTTTTGGGTTCACCCTTATTATTGAACTCGACCGGTTCAAACACAACGTTCGAGACGGCAAACTCTTTTATGCCTGACAGTTTAAACTCAATAATGGGATCAGCATTTAATACGCCCGTGTTAAGGTCATATTCATAGAGTCCCTGTTTTACTTCTGCCTTTGAATCACTGCCTGTATTGTCTTTCGGAGAGATGAGCAACCTGTGATTTTTTTTGTCATAACAGAGTCCCTCATTATCCTTATGTGGAATCCCTTTAAGGCGGATCTCGTAAGGTGGTATAGACCGGTTCAGATCAGAAATCTTATAAAGAGTTCCATTGCTTTTTAAAACATAGAAGATGCCATCAGCTTTGGCAATACCCTCATAATCGCCATTTCCAAAGAAGGTTATATAACGCAGGATTGCCTTTTTATCTAGATCATAAATAAAGATTATCCCGTTTTCGTCCTGGACACAGGCAACTGAGGATGAGTCAAAAACAGTTATTCCCGAAATTTCATGCAGAACAGCCGGCAGGAAGAATATGTCATCAGGGTTGTTGAAGTCATATCCTATGGTGCTGATGCTTTTATCGTCAGGTTTTTGAATAGTGCTTTCTGTTGCAGTGCCGCAACCCGAAAGAACAATGAATGAAATTATTATATGGCTCAGAAAGATTGGCATTGGGGCAGGATCTTTCATTTTTAATTATTCATAAAACACTGCTATGATATAAAGATAAGAATTTTTCCCTGGAATCCGTTGGCTGAAGCCAACGGCAATTGAAGCTATTGATTATCAATAATATTAAACCTTATTATATAATTACCTGATTTGTGTTGGCTGCCTGTCTGTCGGGTCAGGCGTGACTTTCCTGATTTCTTTATTCTTTACATTATTAATTTCAATATCTTTGATTTAACCCGGAAAAACATGGCACATCATCTGACTGTAAAACAAACCAGCTATTACAAACTGACCGAGCGGATCAACAGGTTTCCGCAGGGAGCACCATGGTCCGACCTGCTTTTTGATATCCTGAAAATACTCTTTTCCGAGAGAGAGGCTGGTCTTGTCTCACTATTGCCAATAAAGCCTTTCAATGCCCGGAAAGCAGCAAAAATCTGGAAGATGAATGAGGGGGAAGCGCGGAAAATTCTAAATGATCTCGCTGACCGCGGCTTACTTGTTGACGCTGAGCACAATGATGATGTGGTTTATTCAATGCCCCCTCCTATGGCAGGATTCTTCGAATTTTCGCTCATGAGGTACAG
>Ga0105099_10001455_pt1 | contig 14841 bp, 14 predicted proteins | sample PPLLak3cmMay2015_2_FD_79138 | JGI IMG/M metagenome (GOLD analysis project Ga0105099, IMG submission 79138) | Freshwater sediment microbial communities from Prairie Pothole Lake near Jamestown, North Dakota, USA - PPLs Lake P8 Core (1) Depth... | ecosystem: Environmental > Aquatic > Freshwater >... | reverse complement strand
TTTTTGTGCGGAGCACAAAAATTAGTCAAATCGGTTATCGGTTACCGTCTATCGAATCGTCTATCGTCAATCGTCATCCGACCGAAAGACGATTAACGAATATCGAAACGATAAACGATAAACAAACAACGAATGACGATGAACTAAGTCTGCGTTTAACGCCGAGGACGATCCAAAGAACCTTGAATAAATATTCAAAAAAAGCCGGCATTACAAAAAAAGTGACGCCGCATACACTTCGCCACTCATTTGGAACCGATTTGCTGCGTTCTGGCGCTGATATCCGTGCAGTCCAACAACTCTTGGGGCACTCCTCCATTACCACCACACAAATTTACACTCATGTCACCGACCAGCATTTAAAAGACGTGCACCAAAAATTTCACGGGAAAAAATAGTTCTCACAATTAGCATAGAATTATTTCGCCGCCTCAAGCTGCTGCCAAGTTAAATTTGAACCGACGTTAGGATTATAACTTGGGCTATCAGTAACAATATATTCACCAAGGTTGTTGGCCCAGGCATTGCCGTAACCGCTCGGAAGTTCTACTTCTTTGCCGGCAAAAGGATCGTTAAACCGATCAATGTTTAACATATAATCACTAAAATTTTGGGCAACTTTATCACTCGCCTGCTGGCGGTATTCCCAAGAGGCTTGTTGCTCTGCCCTCATTTCGCTCCCCGCCTGGGCAATCATTTGACCCATTCTACCGACTGCTTGAATATTTTGAATATTCAGCTGGGCAATTTGCTCCTTGACATTAGCAACTTTGGCAAACCACTCTTTATTAACCTTAACTGAATAAATCATAGTTTCGAATGTTTTTGCCGCAGCATCGAGTTTGCCTTTTTCGGCTTTAAAGGAGAAAATATAATCAATATACCAATAATTGAAAAAATAATCCGGCGATGATGATCCGACCGGCATGTTTACAACAAATTGGCTTACTGCGGCATATAATTCTTCTTCCATTGTTTTGCCATTTTCCTGATATTCAATTCTGATTTTACCGCCATCGGCTTTAGCCTGTACGCCCTCGGCAGGCGGCCCCTTGGCAATTTCGGCAAGCTCCGGAACGGTTTTTTCCTCAATTATTTTCAAGTTGCTCACTCCTCCTCTGAACTGAGGTAATACTATATCTGTAAAAGATTGATGCAAGCTGATTGGCTCCTTAACTTTGACACTAAAATATTCCGATCCGGGAGGATTGGTCGCAAGCGTCAATTGATTGCTAGTCCAATAATAACTCTGTGTCGGCATGATATCAAACTCCTCACTGCCGCCAGGATTAAAAAATCGGAAATTTGAAGTAGCAGGCAATGTTACTTTTGGAGCCCAGGCAATTGAACCATCTGCCTGCCACCCCTTTGGAATAAGTAAACTGAATGCTTCGATGCCTGTTTCCGGATCAGTATATGAATATGTAACGAATATCTGACTATTAGCAGGAATTTCTTCTTGAGTTTGACCTTTATCAGATCCGACAATCTCTTTTTCTCCTACAAAGGGTTGATAATTACCCCATAGTGCCCATACTGCTGCGCCAACTATTAATACTCCTATAATTATACCGATAATAATTAGTATTTTTTTGGACTTTGACTTCTGGTTATCTGGAATTTGAGGAATATTGTTATTTTCTTGAATGGATTTATTAATTGATTTATGCGGATTTTGTGGTGGATTGATATTTGGTTTTGTCTCCTTTTCTTCAGGAAATTTAATTCCTGAATCAGAAATATTTCCTATTTCCATATTCCCTCCAAAATTATTATTAAATCATCATTGAATAATACTATTTTTTTTCAAAATAAAATGAAGTGTATTCTTTTTCCCCTTTTTCATTATTGATTGCAATATATTTTGCTTTTCCTTTCAATTCGTCAACTTCAATTTTTTTAAGCATTGTTCCGGCATGAGTTCCTCCTTCAGTTTGACCATACATGGCAATTAAATCCTCTGATTTCTCAACTATCAACCATTTATCGAAAGAGGTATGATCTTGATTGATGATTTCGAAAGAATATCCACCAAATTTAGGAATTTTTATTCTTACAACAAATTCAGGATTTTTTATTTTTTGCTTGACACTATGTTCGGTATCAAGAAGAATTTCACCTACTAATGTTTCCAGCGAACTTGATTGATTTGGAGATAAATTTAGTCTATTTTCAATAAAATCCAGGCTGTATCTTCTGGCGGTCGCAATCATTCTGGGGGTACACGGCAATTCATAGACAATTTCATTTGCTCTTTTGTTTTTATTAAAGTAATCAATAAAAGCTTTTTCAGGATTTTCTCCGTTAAGAATATTTGTTCTCAATTCCGAGTTGTTTGCTTTTTCAAACAGATCTTGATAATCGGAAATTTGCCTTGCTTCTATTTCAAATGGAAATTTTGACTCCTGCTTCTTTTCAGAATCTAAATCGTCAATAATTGGCCGTTCGACAGTTTCTATACTCATAATTTCTCCTTGGAATAAAAGAAAGATTATCTTTAAAAAGATAATCTTTCTTATTGTATCAATATTATATGGAAATTCATGGCGTTATTTCACGGTTGGATCGAGGATTTCAATGTCTACTGGTTTCATTTCGTCCTCCTTGCCCCTTCTGACTCGGTCAGCTGGGGCTTTTGTTTTTGTTTTTGTTTTTGACCTTACATATACATTATACCATAATATAAACCAAATTTCAAGTCTTACTATCACGAACAATCATAAAGTATATTTTGACAGGTCAGATAAGATAAAATATAATAATATCGCCCCGAACCTTAACAAGAAAGCTGGTGACAAGATGTCAGATAATATTATAGTTGAGCTTTCCGGTGATGAAGACAAATTAGCCGAACGTCTGAAAGCAATACAAAATTTTGCAATGGAAGACCTGAAACGAACAATTCATATTTTTTTAAAAAAAGAGGTGGGTTTCGATGTGCTTCTGCCGATTATTAATATTAAAAAATACTACAGCGCCAAACCCATTCCTGCTTCGCTCAAATTATTGGGTGAATCGGATGATGCGGTGTATCTTTCTGCCGGCGACACCAGAAAAATTGCCTTGCATTCACAAATTATAATCAAAACTGCCTTCCCGGAAATTCATCCGATATTGGCAAACACTTTCCCCAAAGTTAACGGCCATTTCATCTTTCTTGATATTGGCGCCTCGCTCTGGCCGGATGATAAAAATTTATTTCCTTGGATTGCCTTTGCAGGAAGATCAATAGCCGAATTACTTTACAAAAAAGTCAAAATGGGGCTTCTTAATATCGGTGAAGAATATGGCAAAGGCGGGGAAAAAATGGAAAAAATCAGGATCAGTCTTCTCCGTCTGTTTAAAGATGAATTTATCGGCAATATTGAAATGCATAATGCCATCAAGAGCGACATCAACCTTCTAGTTACTTCCGGTTTTTTAGGCAATCTCACAATAAAAACCTTTGAAGGCACTGTCAGAACAATGAAAGAAAAAACCACCAAGGGAAGATTTAAAAAATTCACCGATTTTTCTTTCAAAGCCCTTTTTAAATTCTGCTGGAACGAATTGTATTGGAAAAATTATTCCGGCGCTTACCTCTTGGGTTTCAAAAAGCCAATCCTTGTTACCCACGGCGCGTCAGATGCAACTGCTTTTTACAATGCACTCAAGCGCGCCTGTGATCCGGCAACTCAAAAAATTTTCGAGAAGGTTAACAACGACCCGCTGACTAAAAAATATTTCGAAAAACCGGCCGATGCCGATCACATTAAAATCAATCTCGAGGAAAAACTGCAATCTCTAGAAGAACAGCAAAAAAATATCAACCGGGAAATCAAATCCATCAAAAAAAATCTGGAAAAATATATTGAAGTAAATACTTAGACCCGATGCCCCGTTTTATGCGGGGCTTTTTTAATACTTATAAAGAAATAGATTGCCTTTTTTAGTATGAATTATTTTAAGGGGTACTTTTTTGGGAATATTAAATTCATAAGAAACAACTCTTGCGCCTTTTGGGAGTTCATTTCGAAACTTTTTTGATAGTATTTCAAACTGTTTTGGTAATAGATAGCAATATACAACCATTGCCCTACGAAGAGATATATTGCGATAATCGGCAAAGACAACTTTTATATTTTTTATCTTATGTGTTTTTATTTTGGAGATAAAATAATGAAAAGGTGAGATTTCCAATCCAGTTGCATGAGCTTGATAGTGGTTGGCGGCAATTAAAAGCCCTTTGCCATATCCGGACCCCAACTCAAAATATTCTTCACCGGATTTCAACTCTGCTAATTTAAAAGCAGATTCATATATCTCGGCACCGGAGTCTACATATTGAGCGCCACCGTAAATAGAAATTAAACATGAGATTCCTATGAATATAGCGGTAAACATAGTAAATAAAATTAATGCAATCAAAAAATAGTACATATTTATTTAATTATCAATAAAATTTTAGAACATTACAAGTATCATAATGCTTGAAAATGTTCTAAATTTGTGTATAATCTTGTTACCGAAAATTTATCATATGCTGAATTTATCAATAAAAAATTTTACGAAATTATTAATAACAGTTTTATTTTTTTTAACATTCATTGATGCAGCTTTTTTGATTATTAAATTCTACCACACTATCAACAATGAAAACGTTATAAATTTATATCAGTTATTTGATACTAATTTAGAGGCAAACATTCCGACATTTTTTTCCGTTTTCCTGATCCTTGTTAATGCTTTCATCCTTTATCTTATCGGAAAAAACGATGAAGAAAAAAAGTCTCGGTTATGGTTCTTTTGGAGTGCTCTTTTCCTCTTTGGGGCAATTGACGAATTGGCGCAAATCCACGAGTTTATTGATATATTGATTAAAAACAGCTTGGCGTTGCATCATTTATTTTCGTTTGGATGGGTTAGCTTGTGGGCATTATATGCAATAATAATTATATTAATAAACTTGAAATTGTTTGTTTCTCTTCCAAAATTAATAAAATTTCAAATAATGATCGCTGGCATCATTCTTATTGCCGGAGCGCTTGCTTTTGAAATAATTGGCGGATATTTTGCAGATAATAAAATTAATTACAAAATCTGCACCTCAATCGAAGAATATATGGAAATGTTTGCGATGATTGTCTTTGCGAATGCCTTTTTGAAATATTTATATCATATAAATTCAAATCTGAAGGTAAATCTAACTGGATAATTCTTATTGACTTATCGATTTTCGTCTGATATGCTTTCAGGGCACATTTACAATACTATATTTTAGGGGGCTTAAACAATGAAAAATATGATTCTTGTCTTGACCGTCTTGTTGCTTATCACGTTTTCACATTCACAGGTCTATTCGGTTGAAGATACAAACAATGGGAGGAAAATTATGGAAGAGCAAATTTGGGCATTGGAAAAAGCATATTTCACAAAACTCTATAAAGCAGATTACGAGGGGGTACTGGCTCTTGTACATGATCAATTCCTCGGCTGGCCGGGAAATATTCCGGGTCCGATTGACAAGGAAAAAAGCGCTCGCTTCATGAAACAACTGATTACCAAGCCGATTGAGTGCACAATTGAGATTGAAAGGGAAGGCATCAGAATTTTGGATAAAGTTGCCCTGACACAGTATATTATCCGCGTCAATTACAGCAATAATAAAAAAGTGGCAAAAATCCAAACTTCGCGGATAACCCACACTTGGATAAAAGAAGGCGGCAAGTGGAAACTGCTTGGCGGGATGAGTTTCGACCAATGATCCAAATTAAATATAATCATAAAAGCTGTTCTCAAAACAGCTTTTTTATTTAACAATGTTAGCTTTATTTTATATTTTGCATCGCCTTTATTTCAGATATTTTTTTCTCAATTAATTCAATATATTCCAATTTATCTTGTTCTAAACCGTCTAAAACATGTTTTATATCCGGCGAATCACCATGAAAAACTTTAAATAAATTTCTTTCAATTATTGTATGTTCAAATTTCAAGGCAATATTCAAAGCTTCTAAAATACTTGTTTTATTTTTTTCCGCCTCCGAAATTATCTTTTTCAAATCATGTAGATAATTTTTCAGTGAGGATACGGTAAATTTATTTTTATCAAATTTTAATTTTCCGTTTTTCACTTCAGAGAATAAAATCATAACCCATTGGGCATGGACCAATTCTTTCTTAAAAATTTTTAGCCAGAATTCACTTTGCTCTGGAAAATTATCCGCATATTCATGATACAGCGCGCCAATCGTATTTTCAATTTCCGCCATTAACTCCTCTATTTTTTCTGTTTGTGCCGTCTCGCTCATTAATATCCTTTCATCTATGATTAATTATATCAGCCCGTTAAAATTAGTCAAAACCTGAATCAATCCTGATTCTCATCTAAAATATCACTCTGCACCATAAATTGACATTATCTAGATAATAATTTCTATGAATATTACTGGTCTATGTATTGTTCATTACTCAATATTTTTTAATTTGTTTCCAAACTGACAAATCTAATCCCATATCTTTGACTAATAATTCAAAATAGAGTAGAATACATAGATATGGAAATAAGAAACATTGCAATTATTGCCCATGTTGACCACGGTAAAACCACCTTGGTTGACGGGCTCTTAAAACAATCTGAAACTTTCCGCGACAATGAGGCCGAAATGAGCCAGGATTTGATAATGGACTCAAACGATCAAGAAAAAGAACGCGGCATTACGATACTCGCCAAAAATGCGGCCGTGCATTATAAAGATATTAAAATTAATATTATTGATACGCCGGGTCACGCCGATTTTGGCGGTGAAGTTGAAAGAACCTTGAATATGGCCGATGGGGCGCTGCTTCTTATCGATGCTCAAGAAGGGCCAATGCCGCAAACCAAATTTGTTCTAAAGAAAGCGCTTGATGCCGGCTTAACGCCAATTGTTGTTATAAATAAAATTGATAAACGCGATGCCCATATTGCGAATACCCTCAATAAAACCTATGATTTATTTCTGGATCTTGCATCAAATGAATCCCAGCTGGATTTCCCGGTTTATTTTTGTGTTAGCCGTGAAGGTAAAGCATGGGACGAATTGCCAAAAGATATATCCGAACCTGCTGATTTAACACCAATATTTGAAGCCATCATTAAATATATTCCAGCGCCGCGCGCTGACATCACTAAACCATTCCAAATGCTTGTTACCAATTTGGATTGGGATAGTTACCAAGGCAAATATGCAATTGGCCGGGTTTCTAACGGTTTTGCTAAAAAAAACTTGCCCATTTCAATAGTAAATAAAAGCGGAATAAAAGAAACCGGAATAATTGAAAAGGTTTATATCAATAAAGGTTTAAAAAAAATGGAAGTAACCGAGGCTCAAGCCGGAGACATTGTAACGCTTTCCGGTTTGTCTAAAGTAAATATTGGCGATACCATCGCAGATTCTGACAATCCCATAGCACTTCCTTCTATAAAAATAGAAGAGCCAACACTAAAAATTGCCGTTTCTGCCAACACCTCGCCATTTGCCGGGCACGATGGTCGGTTTGTTACCAGCCGGCAAATACTGGAAAGAATTGAAAAAGAATTACAAACCAATGTATCGCTTCGAATGGAGAATATTGGAACAGAATTTATTTTGTTTGGCCGGGGTGAATTGCATTTGTCCGTTTTTATTGAAAAACTGCGCCGCGAGGGCTACGAACTTCAAGTTGGCAAACCGCAAGTTATCACTAAAGAAATTGATGGTATTATGCATGAACCAATTGAAGAATTAACCGTTGATATCCCCCTGGATAATGTTGGGATCGTGACTTCAGAAATTGGCAGAAGACGCGGAATTATGCAGTCCCAAGACGAAAACAACGATAAAACAATCCGCTTGGTTTTTGAAATTACAACCCGCGGGCTTTTGGGACTAAGAAATCAACTCTTGACAATATCCAGAGGCACTGCGGTTATGAATTCTATGTTTTTGCGTTTTAATCCTATAGGAAATCCGATTTCGAAAATTCGAAATGGCGTACTTATCGCTTCCGATAACGGCAAAGCAGTAACTTACGGACTAAATATCGCCCAAGGCCGCGGCATCACTTTTATAAAACCTCAAACAGAGGTTTACGCTGGAATGATTATTGGGCTCAATAACCGCGACAAAGATATAGAAATCAATGTGACAAAAGAAAAGAAACAAACCAACATTCGTTCATCAACTTCAGATATATCAATAATTTTAACCCCGTCAACAACTTTATCTTTGGAGCAATGCTTAGATTTTTTGGAAGACGACGAATTATTGGAAGTAACACCCAAAAATTTACGTCTTAGAAAAAGAATTTTGGACTCAAATTCAAGAACCAAGGCAAAAAAACAGCCATAATATATCCGTAATCGATAAATTTGAATCCAATCTCCACCTCGCAAGTGGTAACCATCTGGCACAATTAATCCTTGCATCAAACCTGTTTTTAAGGTATAATTTAATAAAATATTTAATAAGCAAATACACAGCAAAAATATGGCACAAAAAATTACAAGCAATATTCATGATAAAACGCCCGAATTAAATCCGAATAGGTTGAAATTGTCAGAGAATCGTATCACTAAGTTCCATCAAGTCAATAAGTTTTTATATAATAAGCCGTTACTCAAAGTTCCTCTTTTTCTAGGAATTGCATTATTATTATTTATCCTTTTTTCAATAATTTTTCCTGAAAACAGTCATGTACTAAAATTTGCAAAATTTTTTATTAGTTTGTTTGTCATGATCTATTTATTATTTTTTGTTATCCAGTTGATAGGTAAATCGCTCAAATCTCTCATTACCGCCAATAATATTATTGTATTACTTTTGAGCTATGCTTTATTTATGTTTGGCATGATACTTTTTTTTGCTACAACATATGACACAGCAACCAATATAAATAAAGGATATTTAACATACGGCACATGTTCTGATGAGTTTGATAAGAGTATGATATATACAGATAGACAAAAATCGGACGATCATTTTTATTTCTCCGCTATTACCATTTTTACAGTCGGTTATGGAGATATATGTCCAATGGGGTGGGACAAAACAATAGCTATAATAAATGCATTTATAGGTGTGGGCATAAACGCTATTCTTATGGTGCTAGTTATTTCAAATTACATAGACAGGAAAAAACCTAATAATAAAAATTAAAACCTTCATCAAATATTAGGAGAAAATAAATGGACAAAAAAAAGTTAATCGTACTAATTCTTTTAGCACTCGCTCAATTTATTTTGGTGCTCGACACCACATTTATGAACGTGGCAATTTCAACTCTCGTTAAAGATTTGCACACTACCGTAACAGCAGTTCAAGGCGCAATTGCTTTTTATTCATTAGTTATGGCCGCCTTTATGATTGGCGGTGCTAAAATCGGCGATATTATCGGTCGTAAAAAAGCTTTTATTATCGGTTTGATCATTTATGGAACTGGTGCCTTAATAACAACTTTTAGTCAAAATGTAGTGATGTTAACTTTCGGCTGGTCGTTTCTCGAAGGCATCGGCGCCGCACTCATTATTCCTGCTATGGTGACAATGGTTGTATCAAACTTTGCTGCAGGCACGGAAAGAATTAAAGCATACGGAATACTTGCAGCTATATCGGCAATCGGCGCCGCCATCGGGCCTATCATCGGCGGTTTTTTAACGACCTACGTATCTTGGCGGCTTGGCTTTTTCTCTGAATTATTTATTGTTCTTTATATTTTAATCAATCACAAAAAAATCAATGACGCTGTTATTAATCTCGTCAATAAAAAGTTTGATTATTTTGGCTGTCTCTTGTCTGTTGTGGGACTTGCAACCATAGTAGAGGGAATTTTGATGGCCAATAATTATGGCCTTTTCCACACAAGAGTACCTTTTGTTATAAAAGGCATAACGCTTATTCAGACAGGTGGAATTGCACCAACGATTTGGCTCGTTCTTATCGGCATATTTTTTCTCGCTTTGTTTCTTCTATGGGAAGGTTGGCAAACAAAGAAAAACAAAGCAACTCTTATTGATCCAAAAATATTTAAGGTTCGCGAAGTAACATTTGGAGTTTTTACCAATCTTTTCAATCAATTCATTTTAGCCGGTGTAATTTTTGCCATATCACTAGTCGCTCAAATTGTTCTTGAATACAACGCTTTTACCTCCGGACTACTTATTCTTCCGCTTTCGATTACTGTTTTAATTGTGGCGCTTCTCGGCGGAAAATTGGCAAAAAGATTTTATCCAAAAACCCTTATCCAATTTGGATTATTTTTCGTTGTGCTTGGCACGGTTGTTTTAGGCATGTTCATATATAAAAATCAAAACACCGATCATTTTATCCCCGGACTTCTTATAATCGGAGCCGGCATCGGCTTGGTTGCATCACAACTTAGCAATACTATTCAGTCTTCGGTGCCGATTGAAAAATCGAATGAAGCTTCCGGCATAAATTCCACTTTTCAATATTTGGGCAGTTCGATGGGAACTGCGATTTGCGGTGTTTTAATTGTTGGCATTTTTGCCGTAACTGCAATTGATTCAGTAAAAAACAGTTCAACATTTGATGCCGGTGCAAAAACACAAATAACTAAAAACTTGGAATCAAAAGCTCAAACTTTAAGCAATGCAGAGTTAAATCAGACTTTAACGAGCAAAGATGTCCCAGACAATGTTAAAAGTGAAATATTAACAATAAATAACCAAGCCGAAAACAAGGCAATCGCAACCACTATGATAGTACTCGCCATTATTGGTTCTTTAGGATTAATTACTTCATCGTTTTTACCTAAGAAAAAAATCACCGCTTAATTTCATTTTGCGATACAAAAAACCATTCGCCGCAGCGAATGGTTTTTTATTAGACAATTTATTTCGCAACAACGCGATTTTTGTGGCTGTAAGCTGATCCACCATAGGTCGAAATGTCGGCAATGAGTGCGATTACCAAAAATATTATGTCTAAAGTGCTTATTCCGCCGGGGGCGACAAGTAAATACACCAAAGTAAACCATGGCAAGAACAAAAATCCTGCTAACGGCCACAAAATAGTTGTAAAAGTAGCGCTAAAATAACCTGGCTTTAAGAGCCACCAGAGAAGCACTGTTATTCTGGGACCCAATAACGCTAAAACTGCAAGCCCACAACACATTTTAGTCCTTTCTGTTATTGATCGTTTATAGATTTATTATACCATATATAATACCTGGTAATCAAATTTTTACTGTATGATTATTGATTATTCGAAATAAATTATTTCTTCCTGCATCTAACCTGTTTTTTGATATAACTAAAAACTCCCGCCTCCGAAAAAACGAGAGTTATATACAAAATAAATTAAATCTGAATTGGTGCTTTTTTAATTTGAGGGTTCAGTTCGACTATCCTTGGCGTTAATTGCAACTTATCTATCAAATCCAGATAATCTTTTTCGGTTACCTCCTCCCATGATTTATTTAAAATCACAAGTAGCGTTGCTTCCAGCACATTCGTTCCAAAGGATCTGCCTCCCAGCTCGGGAGTCGTGGTAACAAGATACCTGGCTCCTTTTTCACAGAGAACTTCGATATCGGAAAGTGTAACCGTATTTGTAATAATATCCCTGCCGTCAATTCGTTGAGGCAAAAAGCGCCGAATATAATGATAATCCCCGGCAATAATATCCGCCCAGTTATATGTTTTATGATGCATTTCTTTAAGCTCAGCGTATGTATCTTGTTTTGCGCCAACCGGATATATCATGCTGATCGGAAGTTTGGCAATTTCCGGCAAGAGTTTATCTGCTTCTCTCTCTAATTCCTCGAGAGTGTTAATCTCTTGATCAATACCCAAGGCAAAAATTTTGTCCCCAAAAATCATATTGCACCCGGCATCAACCAAACTTGTAGCCATGCCAAAGCGATCCATGGCGCAAACCATCAGGCAATTTTTACCAGCAAACTGGAAACGGGAATCCTGCTGGAGATACTCTATAACCATTTTTTCAAGAGAATTTTTAAGTCCGCTCCCGTCAACAACAGGAGTTTTTTCTACAACCTTTTTTAGCATCATGCCGTACTTGAGGACATATCTATTATTTTTTGAGTATAAATAAATATCAATTCCTCCAAGCCCAATAGCATCAACATGGCCGTCAAGTTCTTTGAGCAATAATTCTGCTTTTTTATAATCCCCATCTGTGCCTATTCTTGATATTTCAAAATCTTCACCAAGCAAATTTACTTCAAATTTATGATCCCGCTTTGATGACCCCAAACTGACGCTGACTATCTTCTTCAACCCAATCCCCTCCTCATTAACAAAAAAGTTATTGCTTTGTTAAGATGCAAGCCCGTCATAATTATAAGATATTTTCCATTCAATGCAAATTTCTTGCATCAAACCTGTTTTTTGATGTAACTAAAAACACCCACCTCTAAGAAAAGCGAGAGTGATAACTGAAAGAAACAAGTTGGAAGCGATAGTTCACTTAAGATTATGTAAGTTTCTTTTTGTTTTTTGTAATTGGTTAAGAAATAATTTTCATTAATTAAATCAAAGCATTGGCTCGTTGAGAAGCGTATTTATAGATAATCTTTTCGTTGCATGCTTCTTTCCAAATTGCCCTAAACTATTCGATATCTTTTCCTAAAATAAACATATTACAACTATTTACTTTCAGCGGTAACCTCATCGTACTTGTTTTCTTCTTTACCGCTGGGATAGGTAATCTTAAATGTGAAATAATTAGTTCCGGGTTTTAATTTTATCTTCACTTGGTCTCTGATTATTGTATCATCAACAACTTTGATATCTTGTTCTATCGGCTCTATCATTTTGATAGTTGCTCCTGCAGTTGTAGACCCTTCTATTGGTAGATCAACCAGACAATTATCAATATTAGAACATTCCCAATATCCAAAATGTATAAATGTTATTTCCCAAGGTTCGCTTGGCGTAGAGGTATTTACCTGAGGGGTTTGTATGGGAGTTGGCTGGACATTTAATTTATTATTAATGACAATTCCGGAATATATAATTCCAATTATAAGTACCCAAAAAGATACAAGCTTTACAAATCCAACCGGTTTTTTTCTTATGTCAAGTATTATTAATATAAAATCAAGTATTATCACTGCAAGTAAACTAACAATAAATTGACCCCATAATATACTGGATGAAGCTGTACTTGTTCCTACTTGAGGTTTAAATAATCCAAATTTATAAACCCATATAATAAAAAAAGTTAATAAAATCAATCCTGCAACAATCAAGGTAAGTTTCGGTATGTGTTTATCTTTCAAATTCATGTTGTTTCCTTTTTTAAAAAATATATTTATAAATAAGCTAATCTATAATTTATTATATCAAAAAAACGACCAAAGTTCAGGTCGGGTTTTTAGGTAATATCTGCAAACCCCCGCTCCATACCATTCAAAGTATTAGTTTGACTTGTTATATGTGTCTTTTTATATGATCTTCTTTACATAACATCTGGCAATTTTCAGCAGTAGTTTTGCCACCTTCGCTCCACTGTTTAATATGATGGGCATCCATTTCCTCAAGTTCAAAATGTTTTTTACATTCTGGGCAAATGCCTTTCTGCCGTTCATATGCTTCTCGTTTCATCCTATCAGTAAAAGTTCTGAGTGATAAATGTTTTTCTTCACCTGTCAAAACATAGGGGTAAATACCGGATTTTTTTGTAACATCTTCATCCTGCATTAATTCTTTTATTTTCTCTTCCAACTTTTCAGGATTTTGTTTTTTTTCTTTAAAATCATTATATAGAAATCCCCATTGTACACACTCCATTTCTTTACGATAATTTGTAAAAATTGCACGCACCCATGCAATTACTTTTTGAAAATATTCCCATAATTCATCGGCATTCTTATCATGCTGATGTTTTGCCATATAATCTTCAATTTTGCCATTATTTATCCACGAAAGTACAATTTCTAAATAATCTTGCCGAATTGGCGAACCACTGACCAATTGCCCGCCGCTATTTGCCAGCAGATATGCTGCACAATTTGTCTTACTGAATTTCAATTTAGCATCAGATAACCAAGAACCAGTGTATACAGCATTACGAATTTCCTGATCATTAACTTTTTCTCCATAAGTGTTGATAACACGAAACCAATCTAAACGTTCTTTGTCTGTGCCTTCACAAAAATAAATCATAAGTTCATAATCTAATATTTTATCCTGCTCATCCTTAGTTAGATTATGAAAATAAAGGTTATTCAGTGAAAAATCACCATTTACATATTGTCCGATACTAATAGTGCGTTGTTGTCCGTCAAGCATCTCGTACCCGCCATCTTCTCTAATCATCCAATACATAACATTCAAAGGAAACTTATTTTTAATAGTTTCTATTACAGCATTGCGTTCTTTATCATTGTAAATAAATTCCCGTTGATATTTTGGTCGAATATCAAGTTTTCCACTATAAGCCATAACACCTTCTTCAGCACTGTCTTTATATCCTGTAATTACCTCACGAATTGGAATTTGATGCAATTCAATTTTCATACTATTTTTTTCCCTTTCTTATTTTAATTATAATCCGTGCATAAGGAACATTTACTATTCCATTTGTTATCATATATAAATCGCCATTTACAGTACCTCTTTTCTGAACTTCTTTTCTATATTTTTTATGCTCATCTTTGTAAGGATTTACTCCAATTTCTAATCCCGAGTTGGAGATGCCTAAACCAATAATTTCAAACTGCTCAGGATTGTATTTATCAATGAAAGTTATTGGTACACCAATATGGCCATTATAATCATATGGAATATCTGTATATTTATTGACGTTAATAGCATCATAATTTTCATATTTTGGATATTCTTCGGGGTTATAT
>Ga0105099_10001452_pt1 | contig 14876 bp, 11 predicted proteins | sample PPLLak3cmMay2015_2_FD_79138 | JGI IMG/M metagenome (GOLD analysis project Ga0105099, IMG submission 79138) | Freshwater sediment microbial communities from Prairie Pothole Lake near Jamestown, North Dakota, USA - PPLs Lake P8 Core (1) Depth... | ecosystem: Environmental > Aquatic > Freshwater >... | reverse complement strand
CTTGGATCGGATTCGATGCATAAATTCATTATTCCACTTTTACAAAGAAGTAATACTGATTTGTGATTCGCCGACAATTTCTTTGTATAAAAGACACTCATACAGATGCCTGATCCGCTTGGCTACTGTATCCACGTCCAAACCCAGCATGCGGAGCCTTTCACGCCCATTGGTCCGATTTCCAAAGGTTAAAGCCGATTTAATTTTATTCGCCAGATCGTTCGGATTAAATGAAGTGATATGACAGCCTTCGGTCTCGCCCATCACCCATTGAGTATCGCCGACATCGGTGGCCACGATCGGGCAGTTACAAGCCATCGCCTCCTTGATAATGTTCGGCGACCCCTCGGATAGGGAAGTTTGTACAAGCACATCCGCGGCATTCAAATAGAACGGAATCAAGGTGGGAGAAGCCGGATAGGGACACAATAGCTCAATTTCAGGAGTTTTTATGATCCCGATTGCGGTCTCCAGAAGTTGGAAATTCTTCACTGGGGAAGAGCGATTCCCCAAAAAAAGAACAATCTGTTTTTCTAAATTCAGTTTCAACTCTTTTCTGCATTCTTCTTTCGGAAGTGGGTTAAAAAGATCGAGATCGACTCCATTGGGAATCACCGTCGTTATTTCAGGTCGGGATAATCCCTCAGCCATTGCCGCCGATTTCACGATGAGATGATCCACTCTATACTGCATCATTCGGTTCAATTTCCCCAAAACCCCGTTTTTTGAAACCTTTCCCCCTCGCACAAGAAACAGATCACTCCCCATATAGGAAAGGATCAGGGGGGGATTATTCGATTTTGCGAGAAAGGCAACCCACCCACATAACCCGTAATGGGCATGGATCAAGTCGAATTGATTCCTGTGCAAAAAACGTTTAAGCCGAAAGACCGTCTGTATATACCCGGCAACCCCTTTCCCCCGGACAGGAAAGTACTCCACATTGATCCCCAATTTTTCCAAAGAATCACCCTGGGACATGATTGTCGGGGAAATACCCCAACGGTTGTTGCCGCTGCAGACAAACAATACAGTCACGATCTTTTTCCCTTAAATTGACCGATGACATATTCCAATCTCAGGTCAAAACATTGATTTTGATTGAACTCACCTTTTTCAATTTTCCAACCAAGGGAGGTCCGGATATACCTTCCGGGGATACCGTCTACCAGCATCTGGTGGGGATCGGATTGCCCGAAAAAGCATTGCATTTCATTCACCAGGTATCCTCGTTCCGACTCGAAGACATCAACCGCCTGGCTGTACAAACCATGCTTTTCGGTTATTTCACGAACAAAATCGAGAAGACCCAAAGGCGGATTCTCGTATCCTTTCAGGAGAGAGCCACTCGCTTTTTCGCCCGCTTTTAGTTTCTTGTGGGCAAAAAAAGACTCGCCGATGCGCACCACCCGCCATTCGAATTCATGGGGAATATACTCCTGAAAAAGGACAAACCCGGTTTGCGCCTGGTTGAATTTTGTCCGGTAAATATCGATCTTCTTTTTGATATCAGCCGGATGGAGCAGGTAATGAACACCCCGTTTTAATATCCCCCCGCTTGCGAAATTAGGCCCCCAGCGCTTGGGGGCGCCCTTGGATGAAAATGTGCGCTCGATATACCGGACGGCTTCATCCCGATCCTCGATAATCCGGATCCCACTTCCAGAAGCACCGATATTCAACTTGGCGACGACGGGAAACATGCATTTCTCTACATGGGTGAGCGCCTCCCGGCGCTCGTAACAGACAACCGTGCCTGGATGGGGAATCTGCGTTGCTTTCAGCCAGGAATAGAAAAAACGCTTGTTCTCGTATATGAATATTTCCAGTGGAGCAGGGAAAACCGGATATCCCAGAGTCAGACCGAGAATATGGATCCGTTCATCATATAATTGTTTGTACGATGCGGTCAATCCCCCTGGCCGGGCCAGTAGAACATCAAATTCCTCCCGATGTACGGCTTCGAACCAATCTCCTGCCGTCAGGTTGACGACCCGGTAGTCGATTGCCTCATGGTATCTTTCACAGGCTTTCAGCCATAAACCATGATCATCCTTGGTTTCATTGGCCAGAATAACAGCTTTGATTTTATTTGACGCCATAGGCTATCCTGTTGTAGATATCCCGAATCTGCCGGTATGGAAAAACTTCCCGGTAGGCCTGGAGCTTATAAATGCCTTTCAGTTTAGTGAGAATCCGATTTTTCAGAACAATTCCGCATCCGGTGCGGTCGAACCGATCTTGAAACAGGTTCACCTCTCCGGGCTTCAGAACGATCGTAGTTGAGCGATATCCCTCCTCGATCGCCCAACGATGAGTGTTCTCACTGTATTTTCCATGCGGCCAGCAGCAATGATTGGCCGATTTCCCCATGTTTTCAGAGATTATCCGTCTCGAATCCCGCAATTCCGCCCGAACCCGCTTCTCATATTCCAGGTCGCTCTCGACATGATCGATCAACCGATCCCGGGAAATGTAGTCCCGGTAAAGGGATTCCACCTTTTCAAAACATCCCTGAAAGGAATACCTGGACCAATCCTGGGATTTCAGCGCTTCGCAACATTCATTCTGAAAATCTTCACTGATACTCACCTTCCTGGCGATAATCGCCGATTTTTCTTCAAAAAATGGCGTCCCATAGGGAATCAGGCTGAAAAACTCCGGATCGGTTATGTAATATGGTTTTCTGAAGGGAAATCGGTTGGAGATCGGATAAAGGGGGTCGCCCCCCCGATGGTGAAACCCGCATAATTTCCCAGAAACAAAGTATTTGGTATGAGTCATTGTATGGGGTTGTATATCGATCACTCCCGAATCCTGCATTACGCGTAATTCCGCCCATGAAGCGAATCCGAGCGATTCGAGGTCGGCTATTTTCCATTTCCCATCCCACACATCAAACAGGGTCGGCCGCGGCTGGGTTCCGTCTTGGACAAAATCCGGACTGACGAATATTGTCGCCTTGGCGCCAAACTTTTTCAGTACGGGATAAACAAATATGTAATTATCCAGGTATCCGTCATCAAAAGTCAGGCAGATCAGCCGGCGCTTTTCTGTGTCGGCCTTCTGCCGCTCGGCGAAATACTCGTCCAACGTTAAAAAGGTGAACCCTTGGCCGGTCAAATAACGGATCAGATCCTCAAAGTAGGCTAATGGAAACGTCAAATAAAACCGGCGCCAACGTCGGTCTGCCCGAGGAGCAACCGAATGATAATAGAACACCGGAATCTGTAGCGTATTCATCATATTTCAAAATCCAAAGCCACCACTTTTTTATTTTTGGAGCAGTATTCGATTACCTCATCGGTAAAGGAGCCGAACAAAGGGCCATTGTTCATCTGCAGAAAATTGATTTCGATATTTTTACAGTTGATCTCCAGGAGCTTTACTTCATTCTTATCTGAGTAGCAAAAATCGAAGCCAAGGAGCCGATGAAACAAGTACTTTTCAGCGATATCGGCCGCGATTTGCTTCATTTGAGTTAATCCCGGCACCGGAAAAGCCATCATCTCTTTGTGATTCGCCTCCGCTTCGTACCTCCTCCCCCACTTATCAATGGCGAACCGGTTCAGGCTCCCTGAGGTGCTGATCCCATAAGTTCTTCCCCCGGCGGCTTGATTGTCGACCAGGTTGCCGGGCCGGCCAAATCGGAGAACCGCCTGTAAGGGGTGAACCAATTCATCTCGGATCGATCGATAGGTGAATATCCGAACCGTATTCAGTGAATCCGGATTAAAGGCCGAAAAAAACGGATGAGAAGAGATTTTATCCTGGAGGACAAAATTGTTCTGGTATTGTTCTCGCAGGTATCCGCTCATCTCCTCCAGAGAAAGATCCATCTCGTTGATCCGGAACCGGCGGGAGCATTTTCGCACTTTGTTCACTTTTCTCCCGCCGCTCGTTTCCGATGCAGGTTTCAGAATGTATTCCGAATCCACGGACATGGTTCTCAATACCGGTCCGGCATCCGGAAGAGCCGCAAAGGAGGCATCGAATAAACTTCCATTGATTCCCCGCAGCCACGTTACGGGAAAGAGATGCCGATACTCAGACAAGTACCGTTCGTAGAAATTCTTGTCGGCATATGCAAGGGCAAATGACTTGCGGTTGAGCACCGGTTCAACCCGGTTGTAATACAAATCCTCGGGAACGAAGTCCTCGTTGGCCGAATTGAATATTGAAGCAAATATCTCCAGGTAGGTTTTTTTGGGAATCGTACCAAGGCGACTCCATTTCTTCCTGTAGCGTTCGGCCAGAACCGGATCGATTGGAAGCAGTGATACCTGTTTTCTGATTTTTCTTGCTTTCTCCTGGGAAATCCACGAGACCCTTTTTTCCAGAACCGAATTGATCAGTTTTTTAAGTGTCATCGATGCTTTCTTCCATTTCGGTTAAAAAGAACCCCAGTTCGATCAGAAGCGGTGCAAGGAAATCGTTTTTAGCCAATCGATCGATTTTCAGGGGCATACCCAATGCCTTCACTCGTTCTATATAAGGACAAAGCCCTGGGTGTTTCAGCAGTAATAAATCCAGAAAATGTCCGCTATACCGTTTCCGCAGATAATAGAGACGGTTGAAAAGCGGTAACCCCAGGACGCGCTTCACAAAGGGCAGAATTTGAAATAGAAAAGATGGGCGATCTGCGGGAGAAAACCCGTATACCGTTTCCAATTGGGCCAACTCCGGAGCCAATCGCCGGATCATCTCCATTTCCACATCAAATCCTCCCCGCAAATAAGGAACAAGGGCATACGCCCGCCGGGAAACTCCATGATCGGTGAAGGGACTCAGAAAAAAAGTGAGTTGGTTCTCGATGTTGTTCCTCATGGTCCGGTTGGCGGGGTTCCAGATTTCATTGAAATAACGCATGATCTGGTATCGGGTGATGAAGGCGGATGTTTTTTCAATCCCCAACAGTTCGGCGATTTTTTTTTGCAGGTACTCAACAAACAGCTCACGCTCCCAAGAAGATGAAAAGGCATCACCGCTGTACCTGAAAATGAGTTCATTCCAAACCCAGGAGCGAAAGCGGTAGCGGTCTCGGAGCAGGAACTGGCTGTTTCGATACTGCTCCCCACCCACTCCGCTGAATCCGATGTGCAGATCCCCATAGAGCCTTTTCAGATAGTCTTTTCCCTTGATTTCTTCCAGCCAGACCTGGTGGGTGCGGATCAGGCCATCATTAAAATAGAAGTTCTCCCGTATAAAGGAGAGCAGCTTTGTCTGGTCGGTTTTTTCCGGGGAAAGATGAGGTGGGGATATGATCGCCTCGCCGGCTGCCTGAGCAAATTTCAGGGCGATACGGAACTCGGTGGTTGGGGCCATCTGAGAGGTGGTATGTAACTGGTGATGCTTCACATGCGGCTTGAACAGCAAATAAAGAAGACGGCTGTCCAGCCCCCCAGTCAACCCGGAAATGACTCCGTACCGGTTCATCACCTCACCGAATTGTCCGAAATACTGATCAAGAAAGTCGATTTGTCTTTGGATCGGATCGCTTTGACTCTCCCCTTCTGGATTGATTTTTGGAGTGGGAAACTCTATTGGGGGGATTCCCATCAGATCGGAATGGATTGCTGGCTCATATCTTTCAATGGTATGGATGAGGGTATCGGGGCCGATCAGGTTTCCGGTGGTCAAAACCTCCCACACCGCCTTTGGGTTTAGCGGTTGTTTGCCGTCGATCTCCCCAGAGGCAACGAGGACGGCAAGGAAGGATGAGGAAATAACCCTTGTTTTCCGGTGATAAAAGACATTTTGAATCGCCGCCCGATCAGTGAAAAAACCGATTTGGTCTTTATTCTTGACAAAGATAAAAAAGGAACCGATCAACGAATCCGGGTCGAGAGTCCTCTTGAAAAAATCTTCCCGAATCAGCTTCAGACCCGCCTGATAATCAGCGCCTTTATAAAAAACCGTACCGACGGAAAAGAAGAGGCTATCAGCCGTTTCCAGGTAATTGGGCTCTTCCAGCCATTGCTTCTGATATACATAAATGCTCCAGGAATGAAGATGGATTATCTTTGGCTCACTGAATCCTTTTTTCACAAATATATCAAGTGCCCGGGGGGTTGAGACCCGGTCCGGGCAGATTAAAAACGCTCCCATTTATCGATTCCTTAACTGGTCATACAAAGAAAGGAGTTGGGTTGAGACCCGATCAATTCCGAAATTCATCCAAGCCACTCTTCGGGAATGATCTCCCATTTTTCGGAGTACCTCCGTATCCGAAAGCAGCCATTTTAACCGTTCAACCAGTTGAAATCGATCCTCATGTGGAATCAAAAATCCGTTGACACCGTCCTCTATCAATTCAGGATTCCCGCCAGTATTGGTACATATCACCGGTTTCCCCAGCAACATGTATTCCATGATTGCATTCGACATCCCCTCCGAATGTCCTTTTTTACTCAATAAAACGCCCACATCCCACTCGTTGATCCTCTTCAATACGTCTTCATTTCGTAAAACCCCGAAAAAAACAATCCGGCCCCGAAGGTCGGCGGGAACCGAGTGCTCGGCAGCTGCCCGCTCCGGGCCGTCACCGACGCACTCTACCGTGAGATCGATGCCTTTGCGAATCAATTCGACTGCTGCAGCCGCCAGGGTGGAATAGTCTTTTGGTTCGGTGAAATTCGCCACCATGCCGATTCGAAATGGTTTCAGGGAGTTTCTTCCATTCCGGGGGAGAAGAAACTGGTTCAGGTCGAATCCGTTCGGCAATACATGGAATTTACCTCCCGGAGAAAACCCGGCCGCTGCAAGCGCAGATCGGGAATTGGCGATTACCGCATCGCTGAAAATTGCATTAAACCGACTGATAAGAGCGGTTTTTGAAAAGAACCGATATCTCCGGCTATATCGCAAGGACCCGGCTATAATCGTAAAACTTCGGCGGAGGGTGGACCGCACCAAAACCGCCGCCGTGGTCACCACTCCCTCCCACGAATGGACGATATCGGGGGCCATCTCGATGACGGCTAGGCGGAAAAACCGCAGAAACTCTATAAACGATAAGGAGTTCTCGGGGGCAATCACCGTCACCCGGTCAAGACCAGACAGATCGATGTCGATCCGGCTTTGCCTGAGCAGAAGAAGGAAACGATCAGATGATTTTTTTGTCAAGCATTTCAAAATCTCCACAATCTGACGTTCCTTTCCGCCCAGACCAAGATTGTTCGATAAAAACAGGATGGTTATAGGTATCGCCCCCCCCTCCCGGCTCCGACAGGGCCGATCTCCGGCATCGATTTGATCGGGGGTTTTCCTAAGCTTAGATTTCCCATCTCTTTCTCGATTATTCCGGAGTTGAGCCGCTTTTTCCGGTTGGTCACGGAAAATAGAAGACCGAGCAGAATCACGGCGGAGCGCTCCCCGTCAAACAAACCCGCGTTGTGAAACAGGGAAACCGACATAACCGCCATCAACGCCCAGAAATTCCCCTCAACAAAAATCGATAGTGGTTGCCTTTGGGTTTTCATCCGGTCAACCCTTCTTTTAATCCGGCGCATAGATGCGATGAAAATCGCCAATATGATCCAACCGAACACTCCGGCATACATCCCCATGTTAATGTAAGCGTTGTGGGGCTGGGTCGGGTAAAAACCACTCCAGGAACGGAACAATCCGCGATATTCCTCGATGTTTTTTTGCCCTCCCTCGATTGGATGGCGGAGGACAACGATAACCATGGCGGCTTGCTTGGCCAAACGCCACTGGATCTCGTCGGAACTCGAATCTCTCAACCGCAAGATGGCGTGTCTGACCTCGGCCTTCATCAGAACCTGGTTGAATGCGGAAAAAGCCAGTATCGTCAGCATCGCCAAAACAACTAGCTTTCGGTTGCGTTTGAACCAGCGGGTCATTAAAAAAACGACGATCGCCATGCAAAAAACGAGCGCAGCTCGCTCTCCATTCAGGATGAGTGCAAACACCGCCAGAAAAAACAGGAACAAATAGTGGTTCTTTCTCGAAACCTTGTAGAAGGTTAAAGCCAAAATGGGCATCACGCTCAGTGGGTAGGCAAAAAGAAAGATTTTTCCTGTAAACCCCGCCAATCGTCCTTTCATAAAAAGAGTCTGGTCGGCTTCCGGATCGACCGCAAACAGATTGAAGATACTCTGAAACACACCGCCCACGTAAAGGGCCAATAATGACAGGACAGCCTCCAGGCTCAGCAGGAAAAGATAGAATCTCAACAGGGATATATAATCCCGCTCCTCGGTCACCTGGAGCACCAATAAAAAAAACAACACATTTTTGAAGGGTTTAAACAACGGGTACGATTCCCGGGGGATAAACATGAAAAAAACCAAAAAAACCGCCAAATGGAAAATGGCAAACAGAAAGATGACCCGGATGATAGTCCGATCACGGGGAGGATCGTGTTTGAAATTATAGAGCACCAGAATCATTCCCAAAAAATAAAATAGGTTTTCGGGAGCCACCGGCATCCCCATGATCGGTTTGACGGGGAACACATTGTGAAAAAGGATGATTCCGATCAGGTAATAGTTAATACCGCGTAAATGTCCGGTCATGAGGTTTATACAGGATACGGCGATTCCAGGAATTCACAGAGTTTCCGGGCGATCAGCCGGTGATCATGATTTTTCCGCAAATACTCAAGGGCTTTCCAGTGAAAGGACTCATAGTCAAAACTGGTAAATCCGTCGATGAATACTTTCCCGATCTCAGCCTCGGTTGTGACGAACCCCATTTCGTGACGTGACAAGAGGCTGTTTGGATCAATACCGAGAGAGATAACCGGCGTACCGGCCAACAGCGCTTCCAGGTAAGTATTGGGGAATCCCTCGGCGTCGGAAGTGTTCAGCAATGCTTTTGCTCTCGCCAGCAACTCAAAAACCTCCGATCGGGAGAGATATCCGGTAAAATTCACATTCCGGCATTTTTCCAAGTCCCGCAATGCTGAATCGGTCATGGAATCGGAGTTTTCTATCCGTTTCCCAGCTACCACAAAATGGACATCCTGATGCTTTTTTACAATCCGCAAAAGCCGTTGCAGATTTTTTATACTGCGAAAATTACCGACCCAGGCGAAAAAACTCCGGTGTTCTGCCGGGTTATGTTTACTTATGGTTTCGGATATCTGAATGGGATTGGGAAGCAGGCCGATTTTTTTTTCAGGAAACCTTTTCCGCAGGCATTCGGCCTGGTATTGATTCTGACACACAATGACCGGGCAATTCCACAATCCCCATCGATAAACCTGGTATTGAAACCGGGACGTTTTTTGTTTCAACCGGTGATCCACATCTATATCGCTGGCAATCAGGTGAACGAAGGTAATGGAGAGGATTTTACATATCATTGCGATGAGTCCGGTGATATTCCCCGATGATGTTTGAATCACATAATCGGGGTTATATCCCCTTACCGCATAAATCAGACGCGGAAAACGGTAGTAGAGCCAACGGAGACAACGGATACCCCAAATGGGGTCAAATCCCGGTACAATCGTAAATCCGGATTTTTCGCCGAGCGCGGAATCGATGCCCATGTGCGTAAGATATCCGACTTCATGCCCTTGCTCTCTCAACCCCAAACCAAAATAGTACTGGCGCAGGCAAGACCCACCGACCGGCCTCCCATTGGCCGTAAGCAAATTATGAATGTCAAAATCAATAAAAAGATATCTTTTTTTTCTCTCGACAAATTCGTTCATGGGATTTTCCTGGCGACGGTTTTTGTCTTCAATGTATTTTTTACGAAATCGATAAACTCGGTATACCCAAAATGAATATACAACCGGTAAATAACCAGAAAATACACCAGAAACGTTAAGGCGAGAAAAAGCAATCGGTTTAAAGCCAACCATTTAAAAACGAAAAAAACCGGAACAGCCAGCGAAGAGATGGCGAATATCTTTCCCAGGTCCTTCCAGGGCAACCAAGCGGCAAAGTCCAGGTTCAGGATTTTCTTGGATTTGTATACCTGCAGCCAGCCACTCAGGTAAAAAATGAATACCGCGGTCCAGGCCGCTCCCCAGATTCCGAACCGTTTGACCAGGAAATACCCCAACAAGGATCCGGTTAGGGTCGAGATCAACTGCACCTTGAAAAGGTATCGGGTTTCGCCGAACGCGGTGATGATCGTCCCCCGCGCCAGTATCTGGACAAAGAAGGTCAGTAAAGTCAATCGGTAGATGCCGATACTCGAAAGGTACTTGTCGCTGAACAATAAAACGAGCATCTCACGGGCGGTGAAAAAGGAATAAAACACGAAGGGGATGGTGATCAAGGCGAAAACCAGGATCATTTTATGCCAGAGACGCCTTGCTTCCGAAAAATTTTTATCCTTCCCGAAACGGACGATCTGGGGTACGATTACATTGCCGATCGAGGGAAATAGGATATTGATAAAAGGTACACGAAAAAAAGCGACTGAATAGACAGCGAAATCAGTTCGGGAAAAAAAATGGGAGAGGATGAATTTGTCAATCTTGACCCCGATATTTCCGATCAAGCCTGACCATCCGACCGGAGAGGCATACCGTAACTGGGCGCGGAAATAGGTTTTATCCCAGTGAAACGGGTCGAATCGGATCCGGTAGTGATGCAGTAAGTAACCCCAGAGAAACAAGGTTTGCAATCCCAAATGGATCACCAACCCCCAGATCTGCGCCGCCACACTGCGAAATACCAAATAAGCCGCGATCGAGAAACCGGCGCGCAAAAAACTGGAAACAATCAGAAAGGTCACTACAAAATTTGATTTTTTTTCGACCACGAACAAGTTCTCGATCAGGTCGCTCTGGATATAAAAAAAGATATACAAGGCGCATGGGATGATAAATTCATAAAACGATTGATTACTGAGGATTTTTGCAAAAAACCCCTTGCCGAAAACAAGGATGGGAAAAAACAGTGTCCCGGTGACTACCAGGAATAAAAGAGTCTGGCTCAATAATTGATTGACTTTGTGTTCGGCGGTCGGGAAAAAAAAATACAGGCTGGTATTCATCCCCCAGATCAGGATTGGCCCGACAAACGTGCAGAGGAGAAGGATCTGCTGATATAACCCATAGTTTTCCCGCGACAACAGCCTGGTTAAAACAACCGGCGTCAGCATCTGGAAAAAAAGGGAGACGAACTTCCCGACAAATAACTTGAACGTCTGTGATTTCAGGGAGTCTTGATTCTGACCGAGAAAACCCGAAACGGTTTTTGTCATAGCGATAATCAGGAATCCCTGGTCCTGATCCGGGTATACTCATATTTCATCAGTTGGTCATCCATCTCAATCAAGCCCGATTCGTTTCCCTCCAAGTGAAATTTTCTGAAATCCATGATATCCTTGGCTGCTTTCAAATCAACATCTTTTTCCTTGGTGAAATGGGTCTTGTACACTTTTTTCACCGCCCAGATCAGGAAGAAAACCACGTCTTTGATCAGGAAGAACGGTTCCTGTTTATACAAAAACCCCTTGTTATCCCAGTCAAGAAACATCTTCAACTTGTTGCTGTGCAAAAAACGGTAAACAAAGTAATTGAACAATTCGAAGTTGAAATTCATCAACACGTGTTTTCGGGCCGGAATGCTCTTGATCCCTCTGCGGATCTCTTCCTTCAGAAAAACCCGGGAACTGTTCTCGGTCAAAAAAACCACCAGGTCATAGCGTCCCAATTCCGCATGAACGATCTCTTCGTAGGTAAAGTCCTTCACCTGAAAGCATCCTGAGACATTTTTGATACCGGCCAGTTCAGTACCGGAATAGACGAGATCAATCAGACATCCATCGAAGTAACGGGCGGTTTTCTCGGCAAGCAGACTGATGATCGGCTTGATGCCCTTGGATACAATCACCACTTTTTTCAATCCCCGGGGAAACCATTTTTTCATTTTTTGAAAGCTCTTCCGGGCATTTCGTTCCAGATTGTCTCTGTGAAACAGGTATATCTCCCGTTCGAAATCATCACGAACGACCCGAAACTGATTCAATTCTGTCTGACAGGCCACTGACTCTCCAAGGTTCTTTAATTCGCTCGGATCGTTTTCCAGATCGAAAAAAAACTCTGCCCGGCTTTCATGAAAATAGATGTATTTCCGGATAGTTGACCGGTATGCGCTGATCCGGTTCACATCCATTGGCAGGCGGGTGTCGGAAATCCGGATCCGGCTCTCTTTTTCCTCTCCGCGAATCAGAGGCAGCAGTGACATTCCTTGGTATCTTGGCTGGACGACCTTGTAGGGCAGTTTCAGGATATCGAACAGGGTGGGGATGATGTCGATCAGGCCACATACATCCTTTATTTTGTTGCTTTTGGGGCAGCCCGGATACTTAAGAAAAAAGGGAACCCGGATATTGTCATCGGTCAGCACCATGTCATGCCCAAGTTCTTTAAAATAAGCTTCGTTCAATTGAGAATCGGGATCAGGATAGCCGTGATCGGAATGCATAACGACTATCGCATCTTCATACAATCCTTCTTCCTTTATCCAGTCGATACATTCTCTTACATAGTCGGACGTTTTCGGATCGCGGCGGCAATCGAACCAGAAAGTAAAACAGGCGGGATTGGAAAAATCGTACTTATCCAGGATACTCCGGAATACACGGTTCAGATCCCAGTTGTGCCAGGCATAGTCAGACAGTTTGTATCCATTGGGAAGGTATTTTTTACCAAAGCTGGGAAGTACATGGTTTAAGGGTATCCGGATATCCCTCGTATCGAGGATAGGAAAAGATCGATATCCATGGATTTTAACAAGAGAAGCGATCGTATCCAATGCACCGATTCCAATTTTGAAATCGTTGAAATGGCGGGCGACGAAAGTGGAGGGAAGACCGGTGAACATACCCGCGGCCGCCAACAATGAACTTGGGGCACTCGTGAGGCAATTGGTGAATTCCACGCTGTCTAGCGCCAAGTCGTCCATAACCGCCAACCTGTCCCTGTCGTCTTTCCCGGAACGGAATGTACGAACCGAATCGATTACGAACCAGAAGATGTGAAGCTTGTTATTGGTTCCCAGTTGTTGGATCACCTGTTAAACACTCCAAAAATAAAAATGATAATTCCTCGATACCTTTTTTTCCCCAAGTATCATTTATCGCTCATCCCTATACTTCCGCGTATACTTCATATAAAAGCTCTTGGGGACCAGGTTGAGTTTATACAACCCCCAGAAAAACCACCTCAACCGTTCGAAGGTTTGTTTGTAGGTCCGGTAATCCCGGTAGGTTTTTTTCGGTTTTTCCATCACTGCCGCGAACTCGGCGTCGCTGAACCCCAGCCGTTTTTTCACCTCATCCAGGATGTCAGGGTCGAATGGTTTCGGCGCGGCGATTTTCTGTAGCGCTTCCTCGCGGCTCATCTGCCCGGATCGGACCAGCGCCGAAAACTCGGAGTAGCGGAGGTCGATAGCGAATTTTTTCGGCAGATAAAAGTTGTTGGCGAAATAGGCGGTCCGGTTTTCCATATGGTGGCCGCCGTACCATTGCCAGCCGAATTCTTTATTCAGAAATTCTTTAACCTCTTCCTTTTTGTATTCGATATAGTATAGCGGCCGGATTTTTTTTATCCGGTTAAATATGACCCACTTCAACCAAGGGAGAAACCACAAATTGGGTAACGTTTTTATGGGCATCGTTCCAAATTGCTTTTGCACGGTTTCGATATATTTCCCATCCATATAAACCCAACCGTGAGGGGTGATTCCCTCGGTACGGAAGGAATGACCTTCAAAGATATACTTGATGCCATATTTTCGTGCAGCCAAATAGTGCGTGGTGGCCAATCCGATATCGGAGGGAGTATCAATTTCGGGAACTGATGCTTTTAAAAATGATTTGAAAAGGTCATTATACTCACGATTGTCTACAACATGTGTATATAGGTCGATTTTTAACTTGTTCAACACATTCTGAATGTTCTCGACCGCGGTTCTCGAATTCCAGGTATTGTCAAAGTGGGCCGCCAGGGGCCGCAAATCCAATTTTTTAGCCAAGTAAAGCAAATAGGAGGAATCGCAGCCGCCACTGACGCCGACTACGACATCATATTTTTTGTTTTTCCCCGATTCTCTTATTTTTTTCGCCATCCCTTCCAGGATCGCCCACCCCTTTTCCCCAGTTGGATACTCTAGATCAAGCTGTTCATGCTGACGGCAATAATTGCAGATGCCGTTACCGTCAAAGGTGATATAGGGAATCCGGTCATCATAAATGCAACGGGAACAAATCACGATCCAACCTCTTCGATTAAAACCTTTTCCAGCGCCTTCCGTTCCGGAAAACCGATCAACACGCCCAGTCCCTTTTGCTGGTAAACCACCAGGCTGCCAGCAGCGACAGCGGATGCTCCAGATTCTCTGACGGCCCTCCCGAAATCGGCGACAGAACCTGCGCCTCCACAGGCGATGACCGGAATCGACACCGCTTCGCTGACCATACGGACCAGCGGCAGATCATAACCGACCCAGGTTCCGTCGCGGTCGACAGCCGTAAGGAGGATTTCACCGGCGCCATATCTCTCCATCCTCCGGGCGTACTCGACCGGATCGATTCTGGTATCGAGTCTTCCGCCCCTGACAACCACGCTGTATTTGCCCAGGAAAGACCTTTTCACGTCCATGGATACGACGATACTTTGGCTGCCAAACCTATCTGCAGCAGCGGTTACGAAGGCGGGTTCGAGATGCGCCTGGGTATTGACGGCCACTTTTTCAATCCCGGCGCGGATGATCCCCTCGATCTGATCGAGCGTACGAACCCCCCCGCCATAGCACATCGGCATGAAGCACTCATTGGAGATTTCCGAGATCAGTTCCATGGAGGGCGGGCGGTCGCCGATGGTCGCCCCGATATCGAGGACGATAATCTCGTCCACCTCCTTTTCATTGAAAATCTTGATG
>Ga0105099_10001451_pt1 | contig 14908 bp, 13 predicted proteins | sample PPLLak3cmMay2015_2_FD_79138 | JGI IMG/M metagenome (GOLD analysis project Ga0105099, IMG submission 79138) | Freshwater sediment microbial communities from Prairie Pothole Lake near Jamestown, North Dakota, USA - PPLs Lake P8 Core (1) Depth... | ecosystem: Environmental > Aquatic > Freshwater >... | reverse complement strand
GGCGATTATAGTGAGCGGCTTTTCTGAATCGGAACGTGTGAAAGCCGTCCAGGCCCTTGGCGCAGGCGCCTACGTGAAAAAGCCTTATGTCATAGAAAAACTGGGACTGGCCGTGAGGAAAGAGTTGGACCGATCCGTGCGAACATGGGAGGATTCAAGTTCACATGTATAAATGGTAATCCACACCTCGACGCAATGTCAAAAGTTGATGATAAGTAGATACCGTCAATAACCAGCACATTTCATTTTATCTTTATTCACCCTGCACATTATGGAAGAAAAGCTGTTACATAGGCATAGCAACCGAATTTCTCGACTACAATAAAGATGCTTTATGCCAGGGTGTGCCGTGCGTCGAGAAGGTCATGCGTCCCTATCTGGAGGCGACGCTATGACGTGACAAGGATGGAATCAGATTCATTTTTGATCCCTTCTCAATCAAAGTACATTCTTGAAATATGTTATCAAGAAGGGTACAAAAGTTCCCAATATGGGTACATTAATTCATCATGATAACCTTTCAGCAACCCTTTTCGGGAAAACGCGGAGGGCTATCCTGTCTCTGCATTTTTGCACATACGACGGAAACGGACGATTTGAACAGATGGAAGCAGCAGTCTTTACCTGAAATATGAAACTCAACAGCAGGGACATCATATGAACCTTCGAAGAACCATAATAAATGCTTATTTTTACATTCAGTACTTTTTCCACAAAATATCAGGGACAGGCGCTTTCGGCCGCCGGAAAGCTGTATACATTAACGACCCCGTAAATACCGGCGGGAATCCTCTCAAAGCCGCACTTTTAAAGCACCATGTAAAACAATATAATGAAGCAGCCTGCTCTGTTGCAACTGTCGTTTCGGTCGTAAATGCCATCAGGGAGAAGCAGTTCGGCAACTTTGTTCCAATTGACCAGAAGGATATTCTTGAAAAAGTGAGGACGGGAAACTGGAAGGAGAGAATGAGCGAAAAAGGGGACAACGGAAAACGCGGACTCCCTCTGCCTCTACTTGGAGAGATCGTGAAGAGCAGTCTCGATGCGTACGGTATCGGGTATAAAACAGTGGAAACGGTCGGGGCTCCAAAAAATCCGGGGCAAATGGAAAAAACGACAACAGAACTGAAGAGCCGGCTTTCTGATTTTGAAACAAAGGGTGACTGCCTCATCATCGCCCACTTCGATCAGGGAGCCTTTCTCAGAGCTTTGAACATCCCCCACATTTCACCGGTCGGAGGGTTTGATACGAAAACAGGCGATGTGACAATTCTGGATGTTGATCCTGATCAGGAGAGATCTTATAAAATTCCTTTTGACACATTCTGCAAAGTACTATTCAGCAGCTACCAACTTGTTTTAAAATCGTTTGGTTATAAAAGCGGCGGTTATGTTTTTGTAAAACTTTTGGTTTCATGAGCCTGTTTGACACGCAGTCACAATTGAGCTATACAATATTGCATAAAAAGAGAGTTTTAATAATTTTATACAGGTTTTTTACGATTCCGTCTTAATTTCTGATACTGCCGAAGAACGGGCAAAAAGCTGGGTGTATGAATATAAAAACTGAAAATCTTACGATACTCTTTGTCGATATCGCCGGCTTTACGGCTACGACGAGCCGGCAGTCGCGAGCTGAAAATGCTCATCTTTTGCAGACTTTTGACAGCACTCTGCTTCCGCTGATAAAGCGTTTTAAAGGCATCGTAGTCAAAAGTATCGGCGACGCGCTGCTTATCACTTTCCGTTCACCCACTGACGCCATGCTATGTTCCATGGCGCTGCAGGATGCCATGCATGAGTACAATCTTAATGCACCGGAAGAGAAGCGCATACAGATACGTGTGGCGGCAAACCTGGGTGAAGTTCGGGTTACCAAAAATGATATTTTCGGCGAGCCCGTTAATGTTGCGTCACGCATTGAAGGGGTTGCTCCTGCCGACGAGATTTACCTGAGCGAAGCCGTGTACATGGCCATGAACAAGGCCGAGGTGCCGGCACAGGAGGTCGGCTTTAAAGAGCTCAAAGGTATTCCTCAGCCGATACGCCTTTACAGCATTCCCCGATTTGCGATACCCCGGCTGATACCTGAGAGTGTTGCCGCATCCGGCGAACAGGGTAACGAACTGTTGTTCCCCTACGGCGGTATGCATCACCGTATGCCGCAATCAAGTTCTTCCAGGCCGGTTCTTTCTTTCTTCGGCGGCATCCCGAAATACGTGATGTATATAATAGCAGTCATTTCCGTTGTTTTTGGCGGGATAGTGCTGTACCGCGCAATCAGTAATGGGATAAAGGATGCAACGGTGAGCACCCCGTCTGATTCCTCCGTCATTGAGACCAAAAAGTCCGGAGTGTCAGGCACCACAGGCAAAACTGAACATGTCAAATGGAGTGTCGCTTCAGTAAAATCAGCCTATAAGGCTGAAAGAATAAGCAAAGCGGAATACAAGAGAATTGTTCAGAATCTCAAAGAGAACTACAAAAACAAAATCCGTAATCTTAAACAGGACTACCGCGCAGACAAGATTTCCAGGGACGTGTATGAGAATGAGGTCCGGAAAGCTAAACGTGAATACGCGGGTAATTGAACTTGTAATATTTTACACGGCGATGTTTTTTTGCTTGCTGACCCCGCAGAAAGGATTAGCTGAAATTAAAGTTAAAGAGAATGCAAATCCACCTATCCGGCAATCAGAATCTGTTAATGAGCCGGATTCCATAGTAGTTGCACACAGAGGCGCCTCGAAAATGGCCCCGGAGAATACGATACCTGCTTTCAGGCTTGCATGGGAGCAGGGTGCTGATGCGATTGAGGGTGACTTTCAGCTAACAAAAGACGGGGCGATTGTTTGCATACACGATAAAGACACAAAGAGAGTATCCGGAGTAAAAAAGATTGTTGAAGAATCCACTCTGGAAGATTTGCGGAAACTCGATGCAGGCTCGTGGTTTGGGGAAAAATGGCGGGGAACTCAAATTCCATTGATTTCAGAAGTTTTTGCGACAATCCCCGAAGGTAAAAAAATATATATTGAAATCAAAAGCGAGTCGGAAATTCTGCCAAGGCTGTTTGAGGAACTGGTCAAATCAGGATTGAAAAAGAATCAGGTTATTGTGATCTCTTTTGATAAGGATGTCATACGTAATTTCAAGAGCAAAGAACCAGAGATAAAAGCATTCTGGTTATCGGATTTTAAGAAAGATAAATTCTCGGGCAAAACAGAACCTTCCCTAAAAAACGTAATCGATGTGTTGAGGCAAACAGGAGCAGACGGATTCAGCTCAACCCGCAAGATTATTGAGGATTCTTTCATTAAGGCCATACAAAATGAGGGCTATGAATACCATGTGTGGACTGTCGATGATCCTGAAACAGCTCGAAGGTTCAGGCGTCTCGGCGCAAAGTCCATTACAACCAATCTTCCCGGCTATATGAAAAAAAGCTTTGAAGGCAAAGAGCGGGAGAAGAGATAAAAAGCAGAATTCTCATGCGTCCTGCCGCACTCATTACATATATACATTTGTTGTTTTTACCCTTAACGTCTCAACAAGGCCATCTCAACCCAACTAGGCCTTTAAAGCAGACCCTTTCTTGCACCGGGCGCCAAACAAACGGCGACGGTAAAAATTGCGTTATAATTTCCAGGTATTTTTCAGCATACCGTAATTATCCGCAAGAAGGTTCATAAACGTGGTTTCGAGTTCTATCATTTCTCGGTCTTTATGCCGGAGCCATTCTGAAAGCCAGGCAAAGCGGACAGCCACAACAAATTCGATAAATACTTCCCGGCTTATGCCTGAAATTAATCCCGCCTCTTTCAAAGCTGCAATAAAATCACAAGCCAGTTCCCCGGTCAGTCCTTCGGGGTCTTCTACGCCGATGCATCCTATAAGGTTTGCCGCATCATATATCCGGGGTTTGATTCCCATAAACTCCCAGTCTATTACGGCTTTTATCGAATCTTCCGACCATATTATATTGAGCGGATGAAAATCGCCGTGACAGAACGCAACCGGCAGCATGTCATGAACTTTAATGAATCTTTTTTCAAGAAAGCTTATCACAGGTTCGATTTTACCAAGCACTTCCGGATCATTTTCTCTTATCTGAGATATGAGTTTATAAATATAATCCGGTATTGAAAACGGAGCGGTACCGTTAAAAAGGGGGATCCCTTTCGACTTATTCCCCAAGTCAATCAGAAAATCTGCAAACACTCCGCCCCGCCACTTATCAAAGACATATTCCGGCCGGTCCAGAGCCACCCCATCAACAAAAGGAGAAAGCTGCCAGAACCTTTCATCATAATCGACGATATATTCCTTTTTGTTATTACAAATATATGGATTTACAGATGAGAGACTCCTGCCGGAAAGATAATTGAGGCAGGAAATTATATTGAGTTTATGGTAAACATCAGTGTCGAAAACACTTTCAATGAGATAAAGCCGGTTATTATTGCATTCGATGACGAACCTGAGTTCACAGCGTTCCGGGCTACCGGCGATTGGGATATTCCTGTGGATGTTTGTTACCGTGAGGTTCCATTCTGCTGCCGCGTTAATGATTGAGTTGTCTATTTTCACTTTTGCCGGCTTAACCCTTTAAAAAAAAATTATTTTGACAGGATATACAGGATTCACAAGATCATTTGTCAGACCGCTGCGGAAGAGCGGCCTGAAACACACATCCGCTTCGCTGTGACCGGAGGGCGCTTGCGGGTCTTTTTTTCTCCACGGGATTGCCTTTTTTGCCGCAGGCGATGGCTTATTGCCTGTTCGGCTTCCGGCCGGCCGGCAACATCCTGACAATCACGTTAATCCTGTCTAAAAACCCTGATGAACCAACTGAAATTAACAACGAACGGATTTGTGATTGTTGGGGAAAGTGCTGAGGTTCTGCAATGCTCTCGCAGAATGAATTCTTAATTTCTTACAAAACTTCCTGAACGGGAAAGATTTTTATTCTTATCCGGCCATATCTTCCGGAATATCGGCATTTGTGTATACCTTCTGAACATCATCGCAATCTTCAAGCGTTTCCATCAGCTTGATCATTTTTTCAGCGTCTTTTCCTTCAAGATTAGTCGTATTCTGGGGAAGCATGGTTATTTCCGCCTCGAGGAATGGGATTGAAGTCTTTTCCAGTGCGGATTTTACCGATTCAAAGTCGTTTGTGCCCGTTATTATCTCGAAAATTCCGTCGTCTTCCCTTACATCTTCCGCTCCGGCTTCAAGGGCAATCTCCATCAGGGTCTCTTCATTTGCTTTTTCTTTTGATACAGTAATATAACCTTTCTTGCTGAACATCCAGGCAACGCACCCGTTTTCACCCATATTCCCCCCGCTTTTGCTGAAAATATGGCGTATATCCGCGACAGTCCTGTTTTTGTTGTCTGTCAGGGATTCCACGAGAACCGCCGCTCCTCCGGGCCCGTATCCTTCGTAAGTAATTTCTTCGTAGCTGACCCCTTCAAGTTCGCCCGTTCCTTTTTTTATAGCCCTTTCGATATTATCCTTCGGCATGTTTTCTGCTTTAGCCGCAAGCACCGCCGACCTTAACCTCGGGTTCGATGTCTGATCCCCTCCGCCTCCCATTCTTGCCGCAACTGTTATTTCCTTTATGAGCTTGGTGAAGATCTTGCCGCGCTTTGCATCAGCCGCGCCTTTTTTATGCTTTATGGAAGACCACTTGCTGTGACCCGACATGATAACCTCCCGGTACTTTTTATTATTTTGATATATTCGCAAAAAGTCAAAATTTTCTCTTTTACGTCATTCCCGCGAAAGCGGGGCGCTTAGTGAAGCGCCAGCGCTATCCAGTTTTTTCAAATACTTCTGGACTCCCGTTTTCACGGGAGTGAAGGATTTTATGATTTTTTACGAATTCGTCAATATTATTTTATGATATTTCTTTTTAAAATTCCGGCAGGGTGTCAATGCCGGAATCGCTGCATCGGGTTTTCCCGTCACTCGAACCCTCGAATCCCTGACCCCTTGAACCCTACCCCAATTATATATATTTCCTTGCTGGCTTTCCGGCTGCTTTGAGGTTTGAAAATTTTCAGAAAATTGAATTCGGCTCTGACCATCTCTGAAAATTTCTTAAAATCCCCGCCTTGAAATATTTTGCATAAGAAGGAACCCCCGGGTAAAAGAAGCTTCTTTGCAATATTAAAAGCCGCAACACACAATTCGAATGATCTTGCCGCATCCCCGGACTTGTCGCCCGTTGTAGCCGGCGCCATATCGCTTATAACAACGTTGAAATCTTTTCCTGTCGAAGCAAGGCGTTGATCGTCAATTTCGAGAATGTCGCAGTTATAAATCCTGACATTGGACGGAACTTTTATTTCAACCTTTTTAAGGTCAATTCCTACAATCATTCCCTTCTCACCCGCCAAATCCGAAGCGTATAAGGTCCAGGAACCGGGAGAGCATCCGAGATCAAGAACCCTATCTCCCTTTTTTATAAGCCTGAACTTCTCCTGGATCTCCTGTAACTTGTAGACCGACCTCGCAGGAAAATTTTCCTTCCTGGCCAGACGGGAATAATGATCTTCCCATTTGTTTGCCTTGGGAGATGGACGTTTCATATACTCAAGTACTTAGCAAGTCAAGAAAGATGGTAACTGCTCAGAAGTCAGAATCCGGAACAGGCGCAATGTAGTCCCCCGCAACTTACCAACTTCTTCAAGCTGAACATTCGCAAAGTATCACCTTAACCAAAGCGGGTTTCCTTTTTATTCCGGCTCCTGAATTCTGGCTTCCGGCTCCTTAATAGCTACTGCATTTAAATCTATCTGCGTTCATCTTTGTAAATCTGTGGCTGAATAGTTACGCAAGACAGTATTAAAACAGAATTTCCATGGCCTCGGATATGTTTCTTATCCCGGCAATCTCTATATTATCAATCACGGCCATGCGTTTAAGATTGCTTTCAGGAACAAGGCATTTTTTAAACCCCATCTTTTTTATTTCCATGACCCTTGTTTCCACATGGCTTATTGCCCTTACTTCGCCGGTGAGACCGACTTCACCCAGGACAACAGATCCGTCAGAAACGGGCCGGTCCAGAAAACTCGAAGCGACAGCGGCGATTATGCCCATGTCTACAGCCGGTTCGTCCACTTTCACGCCTCCGGCCACGTTCATGAAAATATCATAACCCATGAGATGCATTCCAAGTTTTTTTTCCATGACAGCCACAAGCAAAGCAACCCTGTTGTGATCGAGCCCTAAAATTGTCCTTCTCGGAGTCCCGAAATTTGTGCTGCCCGCAAGGGCCTGAATCTCGACAAGAATCGGCCTCGTCCCTTCCATGCTGGCTGTAACTATGGAACCGGGAGAACACAAAGGCCTCTCGGAAAGAAACGCAGCGGAAGGATTGGAAACTTCATCGAGACCCTTTTCCTTCATTTCAAATACGCCTATCTCATTTGTCGATCCAAACCTGTTTTTAACCGATCTTAAGATTCTGAAAACGTGGTTCCTGTCCCCCTCGAAATATAACACAGTATCCACCATGTGCTCAAGAAGCCTTGGGCCTGCAATGGCGCCGTCTTTTGTTACATGGCCCACAAGGAATGTCGGAAGACCGGTTTTTTTGGCAAGAAGCATGAGTTTCATGGCCGATTCCCTTACCTGGCTAACGCTTCCCGGGGCGGATGAAAGATCCGGACAGAACATGGTCTGGATGGAATCTATTACGAGGACATCGGGTTTAACATTTCCGGCCATCGAAAGAATCGCCTCGATGTCTATTTCCGAAACCACAAGAAGACCAGGGGCTTCTGCTGAAAGCCTTCTGCTTCTTATCTTTATCTGTTTTATCGATTCTTCGCCGGAAACATAAAGAACCTTAAATCCCTTTCCGGCCAGGCTGCAAAGCGCCTGCAGCATCAGCGTAGACTTGCCTATTCCGGGATCACCGCCCAGCAGGATCAATGTTCCCGGCACAAGTCCTCCTCCCAGGACACGGTCAAATTCGCCTATGCCGGTTGATATGCGTTCCTCCGCGTCAAACTCTATCTCGTCAATGCGGACAGGCGCCCTCTGGGCTGAAAGCAGGCCCTCGATGGATGAACCGGCTGTTTTTGCCTCCTGATATTCCTCAACAAAGGTCTGCCATTGACCGCAGTCCGGGCATTTTCCTAGCCACTTGGGAGCCTGGTATCCGCAGGACTGGCAGGCATATATTGTTTTCGTGTTTTTTTTCAATGCGAAAATTTATCCGGTTAACTCTTAGAAAAACATATTTGACAGGATTAACAGGATTAACAAGATGATTTGTCAGCCCGCTCAGGAAGAGCGGTCTGAAACATGCATCCGCTTCGCGGAATCCGGTAAGCGTAACCGATCACTTTGCGGGTCAGGTCTTCTTTTCCCCCCACCGCATCACCCGTGTTCGCCGCAGGCAATATCCTGTCAATCCTTTTAATCCTGTCTAAAAATTCTGGCCGTTGTTATTATTTGACATTGTAGCATATAGCATGTCTATTATACCAGATATTATAAAGGGCGATGCTTATGAATCAGGAAAAAACAAATATTTCATTTCCGGTTGACTATCATATACATACCATGCTTTGCAACCATGCTAAAGGCGGCATGGAGTCTTATGTCAAAAAAGCGGTTTCGGCCGGGTTAAAAGAAATATGCTTTCTTGACCATTTGACTCTGGGCGAACCGGGAAACAGACTTTCAATGGCTCCTGAAGAGGTGCCCTTCTATTTTCAGGCTGTTTCGCGCATTAAAAACCGCTACAGGGAAGCCATTAGCATTAAAGCCGGTCTGGAGATCGATTTTAATCACGTACATATAAGTCTTTTCAATAAAATTGCAGAATCTTTTTCATTTGATGTCATAGGCGCATCGCTTCACTTTCCTGCCGGAATTGATGTCGTCAGCCGAAAGTCCGGCTGGAGCAAAGGTGAAAACGAGACAGACCTGATTTACGGACTTTACCTGGAACATCTTGATAAAATGCTCGATTACGATTATTTTGATGTCATATGCCATATCGATCTTGTAAAAAAATTCGGAAGAAAGCCTGCGGACAACTTTGAAAAAGAGCTGGATCATATTATTGACAAAATTGCAAAAAAAAATATTGCCGTTGAAGTGAATACCAGCGGATATGATTACCCTGCAAAAGAGGCTTTTCCTTCATTTCCTATCCTGGAAAAGTGCCGCAAAGCTGGCGTGGGAATAACAATCGGCTCCGATGCTCATGATCCAGAAAGCATAGGGCGGCACTATGATAAGGCTCTGCCTATGATGCGTTCGGCCGGATATGGACATGTCTGCATATTTACGGAAAGAAAACGGTTTGATGTTCCCATTCCGAATATCGAATTTAAGGCCGGTTACCCGGGTACATCGGAGTTCGAAGTCCGGACGGGGCTTTCTGATGATATAAAGGATAATGTTTAATGCACGGGGCCTTTTTGTTGACGAAAAAATACCTTTCTCTTTCTGGATTTCTTTTCGTTATCGCCTTCTTCAGTCCCGGGCAGGGAGTGAGCGCCGATTTTAATTACTTCGAGCCGTTGCAGAAAAAGCTCATTTCGGAGGGATTTGATAGGAATAAAATTTCCGGAATTTATTGCTCTCCACGGATGAGGTTTGACACAAAAGGTGTTTCAATGTTTTTTGTGCACCGGGAAGCCGGTTTAAATTACAAACAGTACCCTTCAACCCTTTCGGTTGTCGGGGCCAGAATATATATGCAAAAGTATGCAAAGGAGCTTTCAGAAGCTAAAGAAAAATATGGCGTAGACAGATCCATAATTACTGCTATAATCCTTGTCGAATCAAAATTCGGAAAAACCCTCGGCAAGAGATCCGTACTGAATACCCTTTCCACGATGGCATCCCTCTTTGATCCTGATATTAGAAGCAGGTTCTGGAACGAGATTTCGGGTGAAACAACTCTCTCCCGGGATGAATTTGAAAAGAAGGCCCTGAAAAAATCCGGATGGGCATACAGAGAGCTCAAGTCCTTCTTAATATACACGGAAAGAGAGAGGATAGATCCCCTGAAAATTACCGGGTCTTATGCCGGGGCCATGGGAATTCCGCAGTTTGTTCCGAGCAATATCATGGCATACGCGACTGATGGCAACATGGACGGGTGCATAGACCTTTTTGAACATGCCGATGCAATAGCAAGCATCGCAAATTTTCTCAAGGAAAGCGGCTGGTATCCAGGAATCACGGTGGATAAGGCCGAGAAGGTCATCCGAATGTACAACCCGAGCTGTTATTATATTGATGCAATATTGAAGGTGGCGGAGATGCTGAAAGGATAAGATATTGAAGGCAAAAATTATAATCGCGGGCGGGATTGTTTTCCTGCTTCTAACATGGTGGGCGGTAATTGATATTTCAAAGAAGGATTTCGGTTCCATTATAACAAAAGCATTGTGGGGCTTTACCGCCATGATACCTTTTCTTGGGCCTCTTATCTATTTTGCCATAGGATACAGAAAAGGAAAGAAGATCGTTCCAAACAGCTGATCAAAATAGAATTTGACAACTCCCGCCCTTTTCTATATTTGATACTTTCATAAAATGGTCCTATCGTCTAGCGGTCAGGACGCTGGCCTCTCACGCCGGTAACACGGGTTCGAATCCCGTTGGGACCACCAATTATTGTATTGTTTCAGTATATTATAAATTTCTGTCTCCCCACCAAATAGCCGGTAACTGGAAAACCTGATTTTTGAACCATGCCCGAAAGAGTCTAAATACAAAATTAGAAATAATTTAATGATTTTAAAATGTTAGCAGTGGGCTTTAAACAAAACCGGCAATGTAATCCAGAAATGGGCCGGTTGTTTTTTTACAATTTTTTGAAGTTGACGGCTCTCAGACGGCTTTTCCTTGTATGGCCTTCCAAACCGACAGACGATCATACATCCCTCAGTTTGAAAAATATTCGATCAGTTGTGAGACCGTCACCACGCCGCCTGGCAGCGGCATTTTACCGGCTTTTTTCACTACCGCTTTTTCTCCATCATAATCCCCTAAACAGGAAACAATGATATCGGCCATGCCAAGGTCTTCATTTTCCGTATATTGATTGGTTGTGGCAATAACATTGAGACCTGCACTTTTTGCTGCAGTCACGCCATTTCTGGAGTCCTCTACCACTATGCAAGATTCCGCCGGCAGTCCTGTCTTCTCAAGAGACATAAGATAAATTTCCGGGTCCGGTTTCTTCTTCTTCACCATATCACCAGCCAGAACGAAGTCAAAAGCTATATCAGCAAGCACCCCTTTAGTGACGGCAGAAGCGGAACGTTCATTTGCTGTTGTACAAACACCTAAAATCATCTCCTTTTTCATGGCCTCTTTCATGAACCGGTATATCCCCGGTCGAAGGGGGAGTTTTCCGCTCTCAATCAAAGAAATAAAAATTTCGGTTTTTCTCTTGTGGATTTTAATGATCAGTTCATCCAATTGATCTGACTTTAGTTCGGGAATTCCCCTTGTCCTGAAATCATGCCTCATTCTTTCCTTACCACCAGAAATCTGAAGAAGCTCATGATAGTAACCAACACTCCACTGGAACGAAAAACCGAATTCGATAAATGTTTGATTAAATGCTACACGGTGGCCATCTTTTTCAGTATCAATAATTACCCCATCCATGTCAAAAAATATTGCTTTTAGTGCGGACATAACATCACCTATAGAGAAAATTTATTATCGGGCAGACAGCTATTTAATGAAAAGAAGTTAAATCTGATTTTCCAATCAGGCCATTCCGGCGCATCCCAGAAGATCAATCCAATAGTCGATTCGGCCCATAATGGATTTACGAACAGCCTGATCAATTTTGCCCGGGTTGTATTCATCAGGATGGGCAGAGATATATTGATATGTGGTGTCTATTAAAGCGTGTTTCAAGTCCGTAGACACATTAAACTTGGAACCTCCTAAAGAGACCAGTTTCTTTACGACATCCGGCTGCAAACCTGTACCCCCATGTATTACCAGGGGCGTTTTGACGCCAGAACCATTCAAAATCTGAAAAATTCGGTACAAACGTTCAAAGTCAAGCTTCGGGAATTTGGTTTTGTAGACGCCATGAGCTGTCCCGATAGCCGGCGCAAACAAGTCTATACTGGTTTTTTCTATAAACTCGAGAACTTGTAATGGATCGCACAAAGCGGCTTCATCTTCGGCCACCTTAACCTGATCCTCGATGCCGCATACAGTGCCAAGTTCTCCCTCTACAGAGATTCCCCCCAACCTATGGCAATAGTCGGCTATTTCCCTAGTTTGAAGGATGTTTGTTGCAATATCATGTTTTGAGGCATCTATCATAATATTTGTATAGCCGGCATCAGCACATGTTTTACAGTATTCGACATCATCACAATGGTCCAGATGGAGGCATATTGGAATAGTAGAATTGTCAGCAAGCGTTCTGTAGACCGCAACCAGGACTTCCGGGCGTAAAAACTTGGTAGGCGAAACAGAGCTTTGGATTATCAGCGGGGATTTCCTGTTTTCAGCGGCAGCGACAACAGCCTCCATCTGAATAATATTGGTAACATTAAAAGCGCCTACAGCGTATTTCCCCTTGGTTGCTTTCAAGAGCATCTCTTTTGCATCGACAATTGACATGGATACCTCCATAAATGGTTTTTTAAAAAAAAGCCGGGTTAAGCATTACTTTTTTTGCAATGGGAAAATCTGTTCTCCCTCCAATAGATCACATAATATCGATATCTCTCTCCAGTGCATACACAGTTGGAAGTTGTTCAAGAACACCCAGCAAACGTCCGTCGGCCAAAAAGGAAATCAATGTTCTATGAAAGATTGGTGTGCCTTCCGGGAGTTGAAGGTGCTCTGACGCAATGCTGTCACAAAACCATGGACGGATGATCTGCCTGATTTTGACGATTTTACGGTCATTGACCACCGTCTTTAGTGGTGATTCCCTCAAACCTTCGAGGGAGACTTCGTTATAGCGCCACAGCGGAACAAAAAGATTCGAAAGATTACGCCTCCGATCATCCTCTTTGGAAATCAACAAAAAGTGCAATTTAAAGATACATCCATCTTTCAAAACATTATCTTGGGTTTTGAAAATATCAATCAAACGATTCGGTGCATCTTCCCAACCATCCGACAGATGTATGACTTTATCAAATAGCAATCGTTCCCTGATTTCCATTAATGATGAAGCAGGCACCCACAGGACTTGTTTGGTACTTTCCCGCACAAAAGTTCCTGTGCGCGGCTTTTTAAAAATGAGTCCTTCCATTTCAAGCAATTCAAATGCCTTACGAATCATACCCTGACTGATACCGGTCTGTTCCACCATCTCTTTAAGAGTCGGGATAGGGGAACCGGGTGGTCGATCACCAGTTGTGATTTCCTGTTTCATCTGAAGATAAATCTGAAAATACAGTGGTATAGGCCCCTTTTTATATAGCATGTCGGTCCTTATTGTGATAATTTTATATCAAATTGATTTTTTATCTTGACAAACAATTTCCCGTGTGTCAACCATAAAATCATCATTGTGATAATTTTATATCAAAATAGCTTTAATAATTTTCTTCCATTAATTTTTTTTATTAAACATATATTGAGAAAATATGAAAGCGATAAATCGAGATTGAAATCATCTTTAACACACTAATTAAATACAAAAAAATCGCAAAGTTTCAGCATATTCACTTAGGGAGGTAATTTATGTACAGTGATCTTGATGGAAAAGTCGCCTTGATTTCAGGCTCAGGAAGAAAAGCCGGAATCGGATTTGCGATTGCGGAAAAACTGGCAGGCAATGGTGTTCATATCTGTTTTGCCGATCTTCGTGGTCAATTAAAAGAAATGGAGATGCTTGCTGAAGAATTGCGTCGCATGTATTCCGTCAACACTATGTGTGTAGAGCTTGACGTGACATCTGTCAGCTCTATCGATGGAGCAGTTGAGTCTGTTCGGGAGCGTTTCGGGGGGCTGGACATCCTGGTCAATAATGCGGGTACCGTTTTTGGCGCTCCCAGTTCAGTGGTTAAATATGATGATGAAGCTTGGATCAATACTATTGATGTCAATTTACACGGAGTTTTCAGAGTATCTAAGAAATTCTATCCCGACCTGGAAAAAAGAAGAGGCTGCATAGTTAACACCGCTTCAACGGCAGGGAAAGGACCACATGCCTATGCCGGAGCCTACTCATGCTCCAAAACAGCAGTCATAATGCTGACCAAGGTGATGGCAACGGAAACAGCCCAATTTGGTGTTCGTGTTAATGCAGTCTGCCCCGGATTGGTCATGACGGACCTGATGAAACTCAGGTTTCAGCTGGAGGCAAAGGCACACGGCGGTACACCGGCGGAGCAGGAAGATCGGCTGAGAATGACGGTTCCTTTGCAGCGGATTGCCAGCCCTTCAGAAGTGGCAGCGCTCGTGGCCTTTTTAGCCAGTGAAGAAGCATCATATATTACCGGTCAGGCAATAAATGTCTGCGGTGGAAGGACAATGGCGCTATGATGAAAGCTGTTGTTTACCGAAATGAGGGACTTGTATTCGAAGAGACGCCGAAGCCAGTCCCTAAGGCTGACCATGTATTGGTGCAATTGGCCAATGCGGGATTTTGCGGTTCGGATCATTCCATGATTGTGTACAAATATGTGGCGGATGGCAGCATCCTGGGCCATGAAGTCAGCGGAACAGTGGTTGAGGTGGGTTCGAATGTAGATCAGAGCTGGATTGATTCACATGTCAACGTGCGGCCCACATACTGCGGCAAATGTAAGTATTGTCTCGCAGGTCGGATGACGTTGTGTAATGTAAACAGGATATCTCTCGGTAAAGGGGAATTCAACGGAGGGTTTGCCGAATATCTCCTTGCCTACCCCAGCATGTTGATCCAGAT
>Ga0105099_10001450_pt1 | contig 14908 bp, 10 predicted proteins | sample PPLLak3cmMay2015_2_FD_79138 | JGI IMG/M metagenome (GOLD analysis project Ga0105099, IMG submission 79138) | Freshwater sediment microbial communities from Prairie Pothole Lake near Jamestown, North Dakota, USA - PPLs Lake P8 Core (1) Depth... | ecosystem: Environmental > Aquatic > Freshwater >... | reverse complement strand
TTCGCCGGGAAGGTCGGCAAAGATATAAAGATGCCTCCCATCCCGGCTCAACCAGCTCATGCTCACGTATCCGTTATTCCGGGTCTTATCGGTCCCGCACTAACGGGCTCTTACCGGTCCGCTTGCAACGACGGCCCGTGTGCGGGACCGTTAGCTGCAATGCTTGGGGCACTAAGACAGAAGACGCGCGCGAAGAAAAATACAAAAGAATTTAGATATGAATAGGACTTTGAAATAACAACAATGGAGATAACATGAGCCATTTAGATGATTATCCAAAACGTACTTCAGAACATATTGGGGAATCAGAAAGCATCCAAGCGATACGACACCTTTTCAAAGACCCCCATTTTCTAATTAGAAAAGAAGAAGAAAACGATTATGGTGTTGACTTAGAGATAGAAGTACAACTTCCTGTGAACAAAGAGGGTACGCAACCAACAAATATACGGTTTCACGTCCAATTAAAGTCCTCCACAAAAGATGCGAATAAGGACGATTCCTACAGTTACCCGGTTGATCGTACTAATCTTAACTACCTTCTCAATAGTCCGCGTTCCTTGTATGTTTTCTATTCCCGCGAATCCAGTAAATGCTATTATAGGTGGGCTGAAAATGTTCTAGTTGAATATGAAAAAACAGGAGCTAATTGGAGAAAACAGGATTCTATAACAGTACGTTTTGCCGATCTGCTTGACATGAGTGCAGTAATATCCATACACGCACAAATGCTCAGTGAAGCACCTCGCGAAAGAGATTTAAGAGTGAATCTTAGACGACAAGGTATCTATCTTTATGGTCAGTTTAATTATGATGCGACTACTGGAGACTTAACAAATGTTGATATGATATTGGATATTCTCTGCAAACATGGCCTTTCTATTTGCGCAAACGGTAATGCGGCTTTGGTTTTAGACTTGATTGGTAAAGTTCCGCCATCATCTTTGAATGCTACGGCCAAATTGACGAAAGCTTACGCCTCCTACCTTATGTCTAAATGCGGCATAGCATTTGAAACCTTGAATAGCTATAATATTTCTGACTTAAGCAACGAGAACGACCGTTCACTACACAGTTACCTTATTGCATCACTTAAGAAATCGATAGGATTGTGTAGCCAAGATGAGTTTTTAGAAGAATTGAAAGACATTGCATCTACATACAGCAATAGTATATCAGCGATATATGCGAAGCTGGAAAAACTACGCTATGACGGCATTCTCGCGAAAAATGATACCCCTTTAAAAGAAGTACAATCCTTAATGACAACAATAAAGGGGAAAGGAAAAACATGGTTGCCGCTTTATTATCAGTCTGCAATTGTGGCATTTGAGCTTAGATACTTTTTACTACAAAAACAATTTAGAGAACAAGTTTTCAGTTTCCGTATTATGGAAAATATGGGGCTTGCTGAAATCACATTACCCCAAAGGGCATTAGACGCAAAAAACCTTGCTGAAGATATGAAAAAATGGTTTCAAGATTTTGAAGCACTACTTAAAGAATGTAATACACTTGGAATAAATGCTATTGTTGCGGAAGGTCTACTTGTTTTCTGTTCATGTATTATCCAAGAAACTCTTACACACGACAAACTTGTCCCACCAGATCCGGATTTGCTAATTAATCGCCGTGCACAAATTAATAGAACAATTGAGCGGTTAGAACATGCTTCACGACTTTTTGAGGTTACAAATTGTATGGAGCTAAAAGCACGAGCACAACTTCTGATAGTTGAAGCATTCTGGCTGCAAAATGAAAAGGATAATGCTCTTTTAAAAGCCTCAGAAATTAAAAGGTTTGCTCAGAGAAATGGTCTGGTTGACATTTGTAACAGGGCAGACAGAATTATTTCTGGTGAATCCCCTATTGATATTTTTGATAAGTTGCCATCGATTTTCGACAATAACTTCTTTACTTTTGAATAACAATAACCCTAAATCTTAAAGGAATGCTATGGATATCGAGATTAAGAATTGTAACAATATCGATTCTGGTAAAATTCATATAGATGAAAACAGGCTAAATATTAAATACGCAATGAATGGCACAGGTAAGAGTACAATTGCACGGGCGATTGAACTACATATTAAGGGAAATGAAAGCATATTAGAGTTATTGCCGTTTAAACATTTGGTTTCAAAAACTGAGGATAATGTGCCAACGGTAAAAGGCCTTGCTGGCGTTACTACAGTTGCTATTTTTAACGATAGCTACATTAACCAATACGCATTTAGGCAAGATGAAATAATTGTAAATTCTTTCGAAATATTTGTCAAAACGCCAGATTATGATTCCAGAATTGCGAAAATCGAGGAATTGATTACAGAGATAAAGGCTACCTTCAAAGAATCTAATGAAATCGACCAGATCATAGCCGATTTAGGAAATCTTAGTGAAAGCTTTGGAAAATCAAAATCAGGATATTCTGAAGCAGGAGCATTAGCGAAGGGAATCGGAAAAGGTAATAAAATTGCTAATGTACCCAAAGGTCTTGAAAGCTATACTGCTTATCTGAAAAGTAATGCAAATTCAAAGTGGTTGAGATGGCAAATTGAGGGCAACAATTATTCTAATATTTCTGAAAATTGCCCATATTGCACCTCATCAACTGAAACCAAAAAGGATATAATTGCTCAGGTTTGTAAAGAATTTGACGCCAAATCAATAGAGCATTTGAATAAGATTGTGAGTGTCTTAGAAAATCTTTCCAAATACTTTTCTAACGATGCCAAGGAAAAGCTGAAACTGCTAGCGAATAACGTTCAGGGTTTTTCAAAAGAAGAAATCAGCTATCTTCTTCGCATAAAGGAACAGGTTGATCTATTAAAGTTAAAGATGCTTAATCTTAAAGGTCTTACATTTTTTTCAATGAAAGATGTCGGCAAAATAGCTGACTATTTCGAACAATTGAAGATCCAGCTTGACTTCTTACCTGAATTGAATTCAGATAACACAAATGAGATTGTTAAAAAGATCAATGCTACTCTTGACAATGTGCTTAAACAAGTTGGCATTTTGCAAGGCGAAGTAAACCAACAGAATATTCTGATTAAGAGAACTATAGAAGAGAACAAGACGGAAATAAACGCTTTTTTAAGGAATGCAGGGTACAAATATCATGTTGATGTTGAGTATGCAGATTCTAAGTACAAAATGAAACTTAAACATTTTGATTCTCAGAAACCACTCGAAAATGGTAGTCAGCATTTAAGCTACGGGGAAAAAAATGCTTTTTCATTGATACTTTTTATGTATGAATGTAAATCAAAGAAACCGGATATTATCGTTCTAGATGACCCAATTTCATCCTTTGATAGAAACAAAAAATATGCAGTAATAGATATGCTATTTAGAGGCAAGAATAGCTTAAGAAACAAAACGGTATTAATGATGACTCATGATTTAGAACCTGCTATTGATATCCTTTACAATTTGCCTAGAAAGTTCGACCCAACGCCAACTGCTACATTCATTGAAACTAAAAATGGCATTATTAGTGAAATTTCCATAACGAAAAATGATATTTCAACTTTTGTGTATATATGTAATGAAAATATTAGAAGCAGCAAAGAAGATGTTGTTAAAATGGTTTATCTTAGGCGATATTTCGAAATAATTGACAATAAGGGTTTGGCCTATGACCTTTTATCCAATCTTTTGCATAAAAGAGTAAAACCGATAAAATTGCCGCTCGAAGATAAAATCGAGCTAACTTCTGTCGAAATAGCAACGGCAGTTGCAGAAATTGATAAAATCTACCCTGGATTTAACTACAATGTTCTCTTAACCAAATTATCTGATGATACCTATATGAAAACAGCATATCAAAATGCATGTAATAATTATGAAAAATTGCAAATATATCGAGTTTTAAAAGATCAAGAACAGTTATCAGAAAGTGATGTAATCAATAAATTTATTAATGAAACTTTCCATATTGAAAATGAATATATAATGCAAATTAACCCATGCAAATATGAAATTGTGCCATCTTTCATTATAGCTGAATGTGATGCACTTTTAAACTGAAATTCTCTAAATCGAATTGAAAAATGATGTACAAGAAATCAAGACGCGCGCGAAGAAAAGAGTGCCCCAAGCACAGACAGCCAACAGCGCAAGGAATGCCATGCCCGGTTTGATGCCTCCGTCGGTGTCCACTCGCAAAGCCTCGGGCACCGTCATGTCGGCAATCCGGCCACGACATCCTTTGCGCGCACGTTGTGAAAAATAAACCAGGCGAGAATGAATTATAGACGCGCGCGAATAGTAAAGGCAATTTAAAGATAGAAGACGGCGGCGCAGGAAAATGAAAAAAGTAGGTATCTTTTGTGGATCAAGTTCTGGATCAGATATTGCATATGTTAATGCCACTGTTGATTTGATAAAATTTTTAACAACCCTTAATATAGAAATCGTTTATGGTGGCGGGAACGTCGGGCTTATGGGCGTAGTCGCAAAAACAGGAACTGCTAATAACTGCAAAATTACAGGTGTGATTACAAATGATTTACTAACTCGTGGCGTTTGTGCAAATAATTTAACAACGTTAATCATTGCAAATACCATAAGTGAGAGAAAATTGATCATATCAAATATGTGTGATGCATTTATTTCTCTTCCTGGTGGATATGGTACTTTAGATGAGATATTCGAAATTGTCACATTAGGCCAATTGGGATACCACACAAAGCCATGTGGAATATTGAATGTTAATGGTTTTTTTGATGATCTTATCAATTTCCTAAATAAGGCAGTATCATGTCAATTTATCCATCCTGAGCATAGAAAACAGATCCTTGTAGATGAAAATCCTGAAAAGTTATTTTTTAAATTGTCAAATTATAATCACCATAGTTTAGATATGGCACAATTCGCCATTGAACAGGATAAAGAAAGGATATCTAGGAATGAGCCAACTTAAAAATGAATTAACTTTTTCGTTCAGATTATTTGTAGATAAAATTGTTCCTGGCATCGCCGCAGGTATAATAATGGTAATGTTTCTACAAGTCTTCAAAGTTAAACCAATAATTTATGTTTCGGTAGGTGTCGTTTTTGTTTTATTAGTAACAATATTCACAAATCATTTTCATTTTAATTTATTTCAAATCAATTTGTTAAGTAAATCAATTTGTGATAAACTTGCTGCGAAATATGGATGCGAAATTAAAATTACCAATTGGCACAAAAGTTTGTCTTGTTTAATTGGCGAATGCTTAAGTACTGAAATAAAACACTTAAGAGATAAAAGAATTAAAAATCATAATAGGGAACCCATTAGAATTGGAATTATATGTGGTCCAATGATAACAGATGCATTTAACCATATGGCACATAACCATAGAATTCGAAAACTTTTATCAAGTAATGACATTGAATTTGTGGCAATGAACCGGGCAGGTGATGCAGTTTCACAGAAAGATGAGAAAGTTCCATATATTCACTCAGCAAATTATCAAGTAACAAGATTCTCAGAAATGTTTAAAGGCAGCAATGGTGTGGCCTTTACTTTAAATCCATATGATATAAATAAAACATCAATTTCTCGTAATAAAATTGATATCTTGATATGTTCTGTTGGAAGACTTCATGAACCCCAAAAATCATATCTTGCGATTTGGCTTGAAAAAATGAATGATCCAAATAATTTTAAAGAACCACCTACTTCTATTTTAGAATTTACGGAAGATTGTGCAGGTGATTTTTGCTTAATGCCAATTGATTACCGTGGAAAAGTAGCAGGAAGTAGTGCGCTTATAGCATCAATCAATCAGTATGTCGATCCATTTCCTAAGTTTAATTGGCTCGGAGAGGTTAAAAAAACTTTGGGGGAGAATACAAAAGTTATTTGTCCGATCAAAACAGAAGCATATAATAAAAAAGATCCAACAGAAACATCCCAAAAAAATAACCCAGATAAAGAAAGAATTGTTACATCTGTTTTACGCTCTGGAATTGTTGATGTTTGTGTAATGGAATATCCTCTTGCGCAAAATCTGTGTAAAACTGTTGGTGAATATCTTATAGAAAGTGTCAGCCGGCTAAAAGGGAGCAAATGTTATTACGAGTGTCAAGGTAAATCTATAAAAACGTTAAGGGAATTTAAAGTACTTGCCTACGACCCTAACAACCGATTGCAGAAAATTTGTCGACTGAAATCAGAAGATAGTGCCCGCGCTAGTATCGGTCTTGATTACCCCAATATTATCATTAGTGAATATATTAGTGAAGATAAATATCAACCAACATCAAAGGGAAATGAAATAACATGCCATTTTAATGGAAAGGATTTTCCATTTGAATATTCGGATGATGCAAGAAAACCTGGACAATGGTCTTTGGCAACTTACGCAGCGATAAGGAAATGTTTGGATGATCCCCAAATTAAAGGGGATCAACATAATTTGGATATTATTGATCTTGGCTGTGGTTCTGGGATTATCGGCATTTTAACTGCAAAATTGCATCAAACACAAATTAATTCTGTTTTATGCCTCGACAATCTTGAAGAAGCCGTTGATAGAACTAAAATTAATATCAGAAAGAACTGCATGAACAATAGTAAAATTAGCGTTAAAAAATCCAATATGTTCGATGTACTTTCACCAAATCAAAAATTTGACATTATTGCATTTAATCCACCATTTAAGCCCGAGAGCGAGACAAATAAAAGTATTGACACATGTACGCATAAAGGTAGTGAATATGCAATTTTGTTTTGTGAAACAGTCATACAATACTTAAAACCTAAAGGTATCGCAATTCTAACGATAGCGGATTATGCCGCAGATATTATAATTGAAGAAAAATTAACATCCTTATTTGGTGATAAACCAGTCATTGAGGATCGAGTGATATTGTATCCAGAAAATGATAAAATTAATCCCCCTGCAAATGAAATAAAGGATCGGAAAGAAATTGAAAAAATATGTAACTATCGATTTGAAACTAATACATTTGGTGGTGAAAAATTTGTTTCATTTGGTATGCGCCATTATTTCGCAACTAAAACCGAACTTAATTGAATTCTATATTTAAAAAGGCATTTATGAATCATAAAGAAAATAAAATATTAAAGATAATTATTAAATTGCGTAAATTTTCTAAGGATCGTGAATGGGATCATTATCATTCTCCTAAAAACTTGGTAATGGCATTAAGCGTTGAAGTTTCGGAGTTAGTAGAAATATTTCAGTGGAAATCACAAGAAGAGTCTATGAAATTAACTTCTAAAAATAAGAAGCAAGTTATTGCTGAGGTCGGTGACATCATGCTGTATTTATTATTATTTTGCGACAAATTGGGTATTGATTTTTTAAATGCTGCTGATACTAAATTAATTATAAATAAACGCAAATATCCTATATCAAAATCCAAAGGTGTTTTTACTAAGTACAGCGAAAGATAATTTCGGCACCACAGAAAAATTAATGAATTAATGCATATGAATACAAAATATAAAGACAATAATGCGCCGCTGAAAAGGATAAGAAGAAAACAAAAGACGCGCGCGAAAAAAGATAAACTATGGTAGCTTGCCTGGTTTACAATAGCACAACAGCCGCGTTACGCAAGGCCCTTCGGGCACATGTCCAGAGTTTGAAGAAAATGTGTCATGTCGCAAAGATCCGTCACATTTTCTAACGCTGGCCACGTCGTAACACGGCAAACATTGTTGCGAAATAAACCAGGCAAGAATGAATTATAGGCGCGCGCGAAGACAGAAAACAATAGAAATTTGAAATACGGCGACGCAGGAAAAAGACAAAGAAATTAAGAGGGGAGGGTGCCGGAATGAAGAAAGAAGTTAAGGCCCTTAAATGCAAAGGCTATTTTAATAAAAGCCGCGCCCCAAGAAATGCCCGGTCGTCCCAACCGGGCGAATAAAAAAACCAACAGAAAAAAGTTTGAAAGTTTTCTCATGAGCTTGATAAAATCAAAAGAACGCGTTGCAGACCACGGGGAGGTGTTTACACCTCCGTGGATGGTCGAGGCTATGCTCGACCTCGTCAAGGGCGAGACCGAGCGCATTGACTCGCGCTTTCTGGAGCCGGCATGTGGGGACGGCAACTTCCTCGTGCAGATTCTGCGGCGCAAGCTGGCCGCCGTGGAACTCAAATACGGCAAGTCCGATTTTGAGAAGCGACATTACGCGCTGCTCGCGCTGATGTGCCTCTACGGCATTGAGCTGCTGACGGACAACATCGCCGATTGCCGCACCAACCTGCTGGAAATCTTCGCCGAGTATCTGAACCTCGCTCCGTCGGACGACCTGTATCGCGCCGCGTTCTACGTGCTTTCGCAAAATCTCGTTCATGGCGACGCCCTGACGATGCGCGCCCAGGGCAACATGTCGATCACTTTCGCCGAGTGGGGTTATCTGGGCAAAGGCCGGTTCCAGCGACGCGACTTTCGCTACGACATCCTGACGCAGTCATCAGCTTTCAGCGCCGAAGGGTCGCTCTTCGCCCACCTTGGCATGCACGAAATTTTCAAGCCCACCAAAACCTACCAGCCGATGACCGTGAGTGAGTTGGCCGCCCTTGCGCCGGAGGCCACACTATGAGCGACCAAGCCATCTTTGCCTTGCGCAGCCGCAACCCGGACGTGCTCACGTGCATCGCGAACCTCTCCAACGACGAGGTGTTCACGCCGCCGGAGTTCGCGAACCGGATGCTGGACACGCTGACCGTGGCGTGGGCCGCCAACCACGGCGGTGCAAACATATGGGCCGACAAGACGGTGAAGTTCCTGGACCCCTTCACGAAATCCGGCGTGTTCCTGCGCCAGATCACCAGCCGCCTCACCAAGGGGCTGGAGCAGGAGATTCCGAATCTGAAGAAGCGCGTGAATCACATCCTGACTAAACAGGTGTACGGCATCGGCATCACGCAAATCACCAGCCTGCTGGCGCGGCGGAGCGTGTATTGCTCAAAGCACGCCAAAGGCAAACACTCGATTGCGAAAGGCTTCGACTGCGACGACGGGAACATCTGGTTCAAACGCATGGAGCACACGTGGGACGACACCAAGTGTGCTTTCTGTGGCGCGCCAAGAGCAATCTTGGACCGTGAGGCAGAACTTGAAAACTACGCCTATGCGTTCATTCACACCGACAACATCAAGACTCGACTTACCGAGATATTTGGAGACAATATGCAATTTGACGTAATCATTGGAAACCCGCCGTATCAGATGAAAGGTGGTGCAGGTGGCTCAAGCGACTCATCCATCTACCATCTCTTTGTTGATCAAGCGAAAAAACTTGAGCCGAAATTCTTGTCGATGGTTGTTCCATCCCGTTGGCTCGCAGGCGGACGTGGTCTCGACGAATTCCGCAAGGAGATGCTTAACAGTAGACACATTCAGAGTCTGATTGACTTCCCAGACTCTGGGGAAGCATTTCCAGGCGTTCAAATTAAAGGCGGAGTTTGCTATTTTCTATGGGATGCTAAACACAACGGTCCCTGTAACGTTACGCGAATTGCTGGCGGCGTGGAGAACGTCCAGTCGAAACGTGAGCTTGGTGAGTTTGACGTTTTTGTGCGCGATGAACCGGCTCTTGCAATCATTAGAAAAGTTCTGGCCAAAAAAGAACCGTCAATTCTTCAACTTGTCTCCGGTGACACTCCATTCGGTATCGCAACAAATTTTCAAGACTGGAGCGAGAAGCGGGCCTCCGGGCTGATACCCCTTCACCTGATTGATCGAGGCAATCGCACTATCGGCTTCATGAAGCGGGACCTAATTCAGAAAAATACCACGGCGCTCGATACTTGGAAAGTTTTGGTTCCAGAAGCTTATGGAGCTGGCGAATCGTTCCCTCATCAAATTCTCGGGAAGGAAATCGTCGTGGCGCCGCCCTCAGCCTGCACGCAGTCCTACCTTGTAGTTTCGCCTTTCCATTCTGAGCGCGCAGCTAGTAGTTTTTCAAGTTACTACCGCACACGCTTCTTCCGCTTTCTCGTATCGCTACGCAAAATCACCCAGCATGCACTTCGCTCGACATATTCCTGGGTTCCACAGCAGAGCTGGAACCGAACATGGACGGACGAGGCGCTCTACGAGAAGTATGGAATAACCAAGGCGGAGATCGCCTTCATTGAGTCGATGATCCGCCCGATGGGTGACGACGATGAGTAAGACCATTGAAGAAATCCTTGCGCCGAAGCCAGAAGCCCGTCCGCGCATCTACGCCTACGCCATTGCCGACGCGGCGCACACAGGCTTGCTCAAGGTTGGCCAGACCACGCGCAACGTAAAGCAGCGTGTCGCCGAACAGCTCAAGACCGCCAACATCAAGAATTACACTATCATTCTCGATGAATCCGCCGAGCGCGACGACGGCACGACTTTCACCGATCACGAGGTGCGTGCCGCACTCGCCAAGAAGGGCTGCGAGAACACCGAATTGGAATGGATGCGCTGCACGCTCAAAGACGTGAAGACCGTCCTCACAGAGTTGCGCACCGGGCAGCGGTTCACCGGCACGCACCACGAGAAGTTTGCGATGCGGCGGGAGCAGACCGAGGCGGTAGAAAAAACTTTCGACTACTTTCACTCTATCTGGGCCGAGAGTAAAAAATCTGTCCCACGCTTCCTGTGGAATGCGAAGATGCGCTTCGGCAAGACGTTCACCGCCTATCAGCTCGCCAGGAAACTCGGGGCCAAGCGCGTGCTTGTAGTAACCTTCAAACCTGCCGTGGAAGATGCCTGGCAGACTGACCTCGAATCCCACGTTGATTTCGACGGCTGGCAATACCAGTCGCGCAATTCCGGCAGTGATCCAACGAAAGTCTCCGCCAAAAAGCCGCTCGTCTATTTCGGCTCCTTCCAGGATCTGCTGGGCCGCGACGACGTGGGGAACATCAAGGCCAAGAACGAATGGCTCCATCAGGTAAAGTGGGATTTGGTCGTGTTTGACGAATATCACTTCGGCGCATGGCGCGACACGGCGAAGGAATTGTTCGAGGGCGAGGAAGAGGCGGTCGCCAAAAAAGAACTCAAATACGCTGCCGACTTGGCAGAGGTGAACGAAGACTTAAGTGAACTTTCGGAGAAAGAGACCGAGTTCCTGCCTATCACCACCAAGGCTTACCTCTATCTCTCCGGTACGCCGTTCAAGGCGCTGGCCATGGGTGAGTTCATCGAGGAACAAATTTTCAACTGGACCTACACCGACGAGCAGCGTGCCAAGGAAGAGTTCGCGCGGAAGAACCCCGGCAAATGGAATCCCTACGGCGCACTGCCGCAGATGCGGCTGCTTACCTATCAGATGCCAGACGAGCTGGTGGCGATAGCTCGCGCCGGGGAGTTTGATGAGTTTGATCTCAACGCGTTTTTCGAAGCCTCCGGCGAGGGTAAGAAGGCGCAGTTCAAGCATAAGAGCGATGTGCAGAAGTGGCTGGACATCATTCGCGGCGGGTATGCGTCCAAGGCGGTGGAATACCTCAAGACCGGCACGCGTCCGCCGTTCCCATATTCGGACGTGCGCCTGCTGCCGTATCTCCAGCACGCGTTCTGGTTCCTGCCCAATGTCGCGGCATGTCACGCTATGGCGAACCAGCTGGCCGAAAAGCAAAACGTTTTCTGGCACGACTACGATGCGATCATCGCCGCTGGCGCTTCGGCGGGAATCGGATTGGAAGCACTGCCGCCCGTGCGCCAGGCCATCGGCAGCGGCTTCGACACCAAGACCATCACGCTCTCGTGTGGCAAGCTCACCACCGGCATTACCGTGCCGCAGTGGTCGTCTATCCTGATGCTGCGCAACCTTAAGTCGCCGGAGACCTACTTTCAGGCTGCGTTTCGCGTGCAATCACCGTGGTCCCTAAAGAATCCCAACGGCGACAACCCGAACGAGGAGGAAATCCTCAAGCCGGTTTGTTTCGTGTTCGACTTCGCTCCCACCCGCGCGCTACGGCAGCTTTCCGAATATGGGATTGGGCTTTCGCCCGGCGAGTCGAACCCGGAGAACGCCGTGAGAGACCTCGTGTCGTTCCTGCCGGTGCTGGCCTACGATGGCGCAAATATGACGCAGATTGATGCGGGCGGCATCCTCGACATCGCGATGGCCGGAACCTCGGCCACGTTGCTGGCACGCAAGTGGGAATCGGCCATGCTGGTGAATGTGGACAACGACACTCTGCGCCGCATCCTCGACAACCCCGAGGCGATGGCCGCCATGGAGCGCATCGAAGGCTGGCGCTCGCTCGGCGACAACATCATCGAAACCATCATCAACAAAAGCGATACGGTGAAGGATCTGAAGGACAAGGCCAAGGAGAAGGACTTGTCGGCAAAAGAGAAAAAGCAGCTCACGGACGAGGAGAAGGAATACAAGTCCAAGCGGAAGATGGTACAGGAGAAGCTCATTAAATTTGCCACGCGCATACCGGCGTTTATGTATCTGACCGACTTTCGGGAGAACACGCTCCAGGATGTCATTACCAAGATTGAACCCGACTTATTTCAGACCGTGACCGGTCTGACGGTAAAGGATTTCCACCTGCTTGTGCGGCTCAAGGTGTTCAACACGGAGCATATGAATCAGGCCGTGTTCGCTTTCCGGCGCTACGAAGACGCGTCGCTCCGCTATACGGGAATCGAGAGCCACGAGGGGTTGACCCATTACGGGCTTTACGACACAGTAGTTGCGAGGGATTAATGAAAACAATATCGCAAAAAAATAGAAACGAGGACGGAGTAAATTTAGCAGTTCAGCACGACCTGTTTTCTCACTACTTATGTGAGGAGCAGAATGGTTAAACGAACTTCATCCCCGTGCTATCTTATACAGCATGAATGCATAACAAGGAGCAAACAATGGAATCATTTGATTCTACCAAGAAAAGCCTTTACGAAATACTGAAGAATGCGGCATCCGGCAAGATTCAACTTCCTGATTTCCAGCGCGGCTGGGTTTGGGATGACAACCGCATTAAGGGTATTTTGGCAAGTGTTGGCAAGTCCTTTCCGATCGGTGCGATAATGCTATTGGAAACTGGCAATGAAAATGTCCGCTTTAAAACAAAACCAATTGAAAGCGTTGTACTGCCTACTCCTGTTAAACCAGAGATGCTGATACTTGATGGGCAGCAAAGAATCACATCGTTATTTCAAGCGATTATTTCGAACGCCGTTGTTAAGACTCGTAATGAAAAGGGTTATGAAATCCTTCGTTGGTACTACATAGACATGGTAAAAGCAATGGATAGTAACTGTGACCTCGAAGAATCGATTATATCTATCAACGAACACAAACAAGTTACAGAAAATTTCGGTCGAGATATTGTACTTGACCTATCTACATCAGAACTTGAATATCAGCATTTAATGTATCCAGTTCACATGATAGACGAATACAGTACCTGGCGCCGAGATTTCAATAAATACTGGAAGCATGATAGTGAAAAATCCGCTTTCTGGGATGCTTTTGAAGAAAAGGTCATTAATAATTTCAACAAGTATATGCTACCTGTTATCGTGATGAAGAAAGAAAACCCGAAGGAGGCTGTTTGTCAAGTCTTTGAAAAAGTTAATACTGGTGGTGTTTCTCTGAATGTTTTTGAACTCTTAACCGCAACTTTTGCTTCTGAGGAATTTGACTTAAAGCAGGATTGGATAGACATAAAGGCATCTTTCAAAGATTATAAGGTTTTAGCTAATGTAAGCAATACCGATATAATTCAATCAATTACTCTCCTATCAACATACAACAGGAGGCTAAAGAAAGCTAATGAAGGTTTAAAAGCTGACGAACTTCCCGCTGTCAGTTGTAAAAGAAAGGATATGCTCAACCTTACCCTTGCAGATTACAAAGCGTATAGAGATTCAGTTGTTGAAGGATTTAAAAAGGCATCTAAAATACTTATTGAAAACCATATCTTTAATGCCCGTGACCTCCCTTATGCCACTCAGTTAATTCCGATGTCTTCAATTCTTTCAATCCTTGGGGGCAAAATAGATAATATCGGGAATAAAACGAAACTGATGCAATGGTTCTGGTCGGGTGTTCTTGGTGAACTTTATGGTTCTGCAAACGAAACGCGCTATGCGCTTGATTTGCCACAGGTCGTCGATTGGATTTCAAACAGTGCATCAGAACCTAAGACTATTTATGATGCTCATTTCTCGCCTTCCCGCTTGCACACTTTACGCACTCGAAACAGCGCGGCCTATAAGGGTATTTATGCATTGCTAATGGATGAGCAAACCAAAGACTGGCTTACCGCAACCAAGATTGATTTCAGCACCTATTTCTCTGAATCAATTGACATTCATCATATTTTCCCGGTCAAATGGTGTGAAGCAAACTCTATTTCACGCAGCGATTATGACTGCATAATAAACAAAACCCCATTATCAGGCAAAACAAACAAAATCGTGAGTGGTGATGCTCCGAGTAAATACCTTGTACGACTCCGTAAAAATGCTGGGGTAGACGAAACAGAATTCAATTCGATTTTATTGTCACACGTTCTTGAGCCTGCGCATATGTACAAAGATGATTTCAAACAATTTCTGGATGACAGGAAAGAACGAATATTGCAGAAGATTGAAAAAGCGATGAACAAAAAGATACCTCGTGATGTAACGCCTGATGAAGAAGGCGTTTTTGTTGATGAAACAATTGAAGAAGAAATTGCATCGTAAGAAAAAACATCACCCGCGCACGTCATGTGCGCAGGCGAAAGAGGGGCGCGGCAAGACATAAAGAATACAAGAAGAAGGCACCCCCCCCAAGAAAATACGAAACATAAAGACAAACAAGAATGCGCCGCCGAGAAGAAGAAAAGGCACTTAAAACCGAAGATAAAAAAACAGAAGACGCGCGCGCAGAAAGATTAAATATGGTAGCATGCCTGGTTTACATTCGCACAACAAACAAAGTATGCGTCGG
>Ga0105099_10001448_pt1 | contig 14919 bp, 15 predicted proteins | sample PPLLak3cmMay2015_2_FD_79138 | JGI IMG/M metagenome (GOLD analysis project Ga0105099, IMG submission 79138) | Freshwater sediment microbial communities from Prairie Pothole Lake near Jamestown, North Dakota, USA - PPLs Lake P8 Core (1) Depth... | ecosystem: Environmental > Aquatic > Freshwater >... | reverse complement strand
TTCCTGTTGAATGCGCTATTGGTGGTCGCAGCAGCTTCCGCGATGCCCAGTTTCTCGCGGACATTCCCGCCGAGGTATTTCCCGGCAAGGACCAACTCGTTCGTCTGCGGATCCCTGAATACCTGGTCTGTCTTCTCAACCTCTGCCTCAACATTCTCCGGCGTCGAATTAAGCAGATTCGCCATATACTCCATGTCGAGCGCCCCGCGATACGACATAGACAGAAGCATCGCGTCTTCGATCGAGCTCGCCGTGTCCGGGGACGTGATGGGATAGCGGGCTCTCGCCAAAAGCATACCAGCTTTGCGCCACGCGGTTTCGACCGTCTTCAGGCGCTTCTTCTTGCCGGCTGCAGGTTCGGCGTTGACAAGCTTGTCGAACGCTTCTTCCATCGAGGCGATCGCATAGAACTCGGGGTCAATCTGTAGGAACGAATTCCCACGCTTGCTGAACGCTCCGTAGTCAGCGACAAACGCATCATACAGGTCGTTCAGTTCTTTCCGCAAGTCTTCAACCTGCTCTTCGTTCAGTTCCGGGTTGACCTCAGCGCCCATGAGTTGAAGCGCTTTGTCGCGGACAGGAACGAACCGCTTACCAACCTCAATGCGCTTCTCCCAGCCTCGGATCCTCTGCGCTTTCTCTTCGTCGTCCGTCGGCTCTCCACTCGTTTTGTCGATGTAGCGCTCGGTCTTTTCGTCAACTTTGAAGGTGAAAATCGGCTGGCGCAGTTGACCGCCGACATTCTGCATGAGAGAACCATCTGAAGCAATGACCAGCGAGAACCGCTTTGTGTTCTTTCCCGCATGAGCGCCACGATGAATCTTCCCGATGCCAGCAATACCCGAGGGAAACTTGGAAACGAGCGAGCCAATTTGCTCGTTCAATGGCTCGTTGCTCGTCGGTCGGAGCGTCGGCGCATCGCCCGTATAGAGTCCACCACCGGAATCCACGATCTTTCCGTCGTCGTCCATCTGCTTCGCAAGGACCATCTCGCCCAGCATCATCTCCGGGTTGGAATTGAAATACTGGTTGATGCGGATCATCACGTCTTCATTCTTCTCATTCTTCACCGACTTGTGGTTGGCAAGGCTGGTGAATACCTGACCCTCATTGAGACGCTGGTCGGGCTGCTTTTTCTGGAAGACAAGGATATCCGTTGTGACGTTGGTCTTCGCCTGTTTTTCAAAGGCGGTATTCGGAAGGCGGATCGCTCCAACGAGATTCGCGCGTTTCATAAACTCACGGCGCGCGCCCTGCGCTTCGGCGTCCATCGACCATGCGGTTGTAATCACGACCATCAATCCGCCAGGACGAAGCGCATCCAATCCGCGAATGATGAACTGATTGTGAATCGCGTGGGAATTGATGTCCTTGTTGAAGCGTCCGTAATGATCGGGACCGGATGTGGGGAAGAGGACCGGATTTCTCCCGAACGGGACGTTGCTGATAACGAGGTCGGCAAATCCTACAAATGGGTTCTTGCCGGATACATACTGATTGAATGTGGCGTCCTGCAGACCCTTCGCCTGGACGTCGGCGCTCGGGTAGAGAACCTGTGCAATCTGAGCGGCTATTGGTTCAAGTTCGACGCCGAGGATCTTCGTCTGGTCGCGCAGGTCTTCGGGCATGACGGAGAAGAACTGTCCCGTTCCCATCGCTGGTTCGAGGACCGTTCCACCCGAGAAGCCGAGATGTTTGACCAAGCCCCAAATAGACTGAATGACTTTGGGGTCGGTGTAGTGTGCGTTTGCGGTTGATACGGTGAGGGCTCCGATCTCTTCGTCGGTCAGAAGTGAGCGGAGTTCTTTCGCGTGCTTGTAATACTTCTTTGCCCAAGGCTTTGTATCGCCGTAGAGCCAATCTTCGATATAGTCTTCGAACCTTCTATTGCGTTGCTGTGCCTCCTTCTCGACTCTGCTAACACGCTCATACAGAGAGTTGTCGAGGACGCTCTTAAAGGCTCCCCAGCCGGCATAGCGCGACAGAATGGTTCGCTCTTCGGGCGTAGCGGTGCGGTTCTCAGCGACGATCTTCTTGAGTGTCCGAATCGCTTCCATATTCGAAGCGATGGACGCCTTCCCGAATTTCTCGTCTTCGAGATTTGCGCGGAAGTCGTTGGATGAATCTACGAGTTTTGGCTTACCTTCTCGTCCACCAGCGCCAGCCACCCCTTCAGTCGGTTCGCCAGTTCCAGCGGGGGCTCCTGCGCCTCCGGGTCCTTCACCGCTTCCAGCGCCATCTCCCTCGCCTGCTCCCTCTTCACTCCCTGGCTCTCCAGCAGCTCCATCTGTTCCACCACCTGCACCTGTTTGTCCAGGAGTTCCCCCAGGAGCGTTCCCTGCTCCAGTTGCTCCGCCGTCAGTTCCGGTGCCGCCGCCGCCTGCAGGAGTAGAATCTGTTCCGACAGGTTTCCGATTGCCTTTCTTGCGTCTACCAGATCCTCCTGCGGTATCTTGTCCACCAGTTTCTCCAGATCCACTTTGACCTCCTTCGGGTTTGTTCTCCCCTAATTTATTCGTTTGCGTATACTTTGTCAAGTCAAATTTTCTAACTTCCCCGAGGTCAGTCATTTTCTCCGCAATTTCATCGGGTGCGGTGGCGAAATACGAGGAATACGCCTGTTTCAGAGCATGAATGATCTCCGAAACCCGGTCCATGCCGAATATATTGATCGCGCGGTCGACGAGTTCCTGGAATTTGTAGTAGCCCAATTCCATCATCTTCGCCACGACCTTGACACCAAGGGTCAACTGCTCGGGCGTGACCGGAATCAACGCAGACTGCAGACTTGAAGACTTCCCGAGGGAATCGCCGAACTGCTTGAGCAGGTCGTCAAGCTCTTCCTCTGCGGTCTTTGCTTTCTCTGCCGGCGTAGGCTCTTTCGGCTCTTCCATCTTCTTCGGCTCTTGAGCCTCAGTCACCCAATCGATATACTTGCGCGCAGATTCTACATTGTTAGCTTCTTCGACAAACTTGCGTTGTCCTGACGACTTGCTATCGTCAAGAGCGACCATGAAGAGCGTTCGTTCCTCGGGAGTATACACCTGAATCCGACCCTCTTGGTCGCGGACAATCTGCCTGCCCTTGTAGGTCTCAAGGATTTCAACGCCGACTTCCTCAACCACTCCAAACGGTCGGTCAACCTTGATAAGCGTCATAACCTTAACCGGGGGTTCCTCAGCCTTCGGCTCTTCGGGCTTTGCTACCTCAGTCTTTGGCTTTTCTGCCTTCTTTGGCTTCTCCTTCTTCGCCGGCTTCTTCGGCTCGACTTCGGGCTCGGGCTTGTTGATGATATCCATAGGCGTCTTGCGACCGGCGAGACGCGCTGCAATCCGCTTCTTCTCACCTTCAAGCCGTTCGTCCTGCTCGGCAACTTCCTCTTCCCACTCCTTCGTCAATTCATCGGAGAGTGGCTTTCCATCGAGGACATGCTGAAGAATCTGATAGCTTTCATTTCCATCGCCATACTCAGCCTTTGAAAGACGCTCCCGATCACTCTCGTAGTCGGCACGAACGTCGCTATAGACCTCTTCCGGCGTCGGCTTGTGGTCATAGGTTAATATTTGGTCGCCAGGAGAACGTCCGAACTTGCCATAGTAACGAAGTTCAACGTCGTAGGTTTGCGAGATTGGGTTGTATGAAATAAATCTGGAACCATAGGCTCCATTGCCAAGCTGAGATGGAATTGCCATGAGCGGGCGGAGAGCGCGCGCCATCGGATCCGCGAGTTCAAGGAATAACTCATCGTTGCGCTTCTGAATCTTGTTGCCGACGACATCGCGTCTGCCTTGCCGGGTCGTCTCGGCTGGAACCGGAACGATAGACGTCCCTTTCTTCAGCACATTCTTCGAAACGAGCTCTTTCAGCATGGCTTTAGAGCCCGGCGCATCGACGCCGAAATAGATCGGACGGTCTGTGCGAGCCTCAGACTCCTTGCCGGCGACATCAACAAGGACCGCCTTGCCTGCCTTTTCGTCGATCGATTTGATGTAGAATACACCCGAGAGCCCATTTGCTCCACCCTCGAACGTCTCATCGTTTACGACCATTCCGGGCTTGAACTCGGAGAGGGTTGAAAGGAGCGTTCCGATCCCCTCTTCCTTCATGCGCTTCACAAGCAGCGCGACCATGTCGGCGAGCGGGATGTCTTCCTCTGTGCTATCAAGGAGATAAAGCAGAGCCTCGCGGAATTCTTTCTTCTCGGCGTAAGTCTCGATATCGACGCCATGCTTGAAGCCAATCTTTGCAGCCTCCTTTTCGAATTCCTTCGACAATGGGACGCCAAGATCTTTGGAGCGCTTTGCTTCAGAGATAGATTCCTTGATCCTCGAAATCTTATTGTCGATATCTCCGCTTGACTGAATGGGCTCACCTGACTTCGTTCTGTAGCGCGGAGAAAGACCGCGCTTGAGGATGTTGTCGGCGATCGCCTCGCCAATTCGGTCCTTATTGTCTTGGAGCTTTTTCTTCGCCTCTTCGACGACCTCTTTCCGGCTGCTGCCGGATGCGACGAGCAAGCCGGACATCCCCTCGTAGATAGCGAGCTTGCTTCCCTGTTCCTTGCCAATGAAGAAATCGTAGCCGTCAAAGCCCTCGATCTTGATCGGCTGCGCCGAAGCGACCTTCGTGTGCTTTTGGGACTCAGTGTTATATCGATAGTAGCTGTCCTGAGCGACGGACGCCGTCTCCAACAACTTCCGATTGCGAGCCTGAATATCTGCTCGGCGTTCCTCAAGCGTTTTCTTGAGATTCTTTTGCGACTCAATGAACGTATCGACCTTTTTGCCGTGCCCTTCCTGAGACTTCCGAATCTGTCCGATCGTCGTCTCAAGCGTCGCAGATGGAAGGTCTACGGGCTGGTCGCGGTGTCTGCCCTCTTGGTCAAATCCGTCCTCATCGAAAACGCGCTCTCCCTCTGGGAGTGGTGGCGTATCGTCGTCTACATCATCATCATAATAATCGCCATCTTCTTCGTCTTCGCTCTCTGTGTCAGACGCACCATCTTCGTCCACTTTTTCATCGTTTCCAGCCCGAGGCGAATCCTCTTGGACAACCAAGTTCCCCTCCTGGTTGATGAAGTTTTCCGCGACGAGTTTGTCGAAGATTGCTTTCGCGCGCCTCTTCCCGTCTTTGTTCTGGAACCGCGCGTCCGACTCGATGATCGTCGAGAGCGTAACCGGCGTCCCCGGCTTCGCTGAAGCTTTGATTTTTTCGATGATGTCCGCATCTGCATCCTCCTGAATTAACTCAGGGCTCTGAGATGTTTTGCTCACTGGCTCCGCCGGCTTTCCGGGGGGCTTTTCAGGCGTGGTTTCTTGTGTTGGAGTTTCAACGCTCGGCTGTGCCGGCTGGCTCGCCTTCGATTTCGGGTAAAGGTCCGCCATGATCTTAAGTGCTTCGGGCGAAAGCTCCTTGTTCTCGACGCCATCCTTCAGGTCGGGGTGGTTCCAATCGATCTTGTTGCGCAAGTCTTTCGTGCGCGCATCGCTATACAGCCGACCGACGGCGCCGGGTGTCTGCAAACCCTTCGCACCGACGCTCGGGATGGCGACGACGGCAAAGGTGTCCAGCATTTCCTGCGGGGACATAAACTCGAGAGTGCCGTTCTCGACCATCGACTGCATTGGCTTGTTGACGAATTCTTCGAACCATTCGCCGAAGGGACCGTGCCAGGCGGCTTTCTTTGCGATCTTGTCGAGCAAATCGCCGGTGACACCGCGTCCGAGCGCCTTCAAATACTTGTCGGCGACGACGCGAGTGAGGATGGATCCCGCTTTTTCAACAGGGACACCCATGCGTTCACTGATAAACTCCATCGCCCGAGTGCCGACAGTCTTCAAAAGTTCGGTCCCGGGGTCCTTTTCGTTCTTCGTGATAGCGCGGTAGACCGTATCTCCTGTGTCGGAGAGTTCGATCGACGCTTGGGGCATCATCCGTTTTTGCCAATCCTTCACGACGGCAACCGGATTGAGCGTCGACTGCGCAACGGACGCCGGGACGCTCACCGCAACCTCAGAGGCGAGGCGTTTTGCGATGTATTTCGAGGCGTTTTTCAGCCCTTCGACACCGCCTTCGCGGTATGCTTGCTTGATCGCGGTGAAGGAGAGTTCGCGGAGCGCATCTTTCCCGAGTTTCTTGAGCGCGACCTTCTTGCCAAGATGTTTGATACCGCTATAGATACCGCCGGTGAGAGCAAATTCGAGAGCATACGGCGTCATCATGGTAGCGCCCTTTGAGGCACGATACCAGAAGCGCTGCAGGTCGGGATTGTCGGCGACTTCATGCGCTAACGTATAGGCGTCCAGGAGCTCGCCCTCAGACTCCGAGCGCTTATCAGCCGGCTTTTCCATGATCTTCTTGACGCGTGCATCGAGGACCGCCTCTTTTGCGTCACCGATATAGGGGACGATCGCATCGGACGTGACGGCAGCCTTAACGCCTTCCAAGAAATCATCGACGGCGCCCTTGTCCTTGAGCGGAAAATCAGCCAATCGTTCCCATTGGCGCATGGCTTCCATGCGGTTGCGGTCTTCCTCGGTCTTGGGGACCACAGTTCCCGGGATCTCGGAGAACTCTGCGCCGGCGGACTCCACCTGGAACCCGCGCTTTTTCGACTCAGCAAGATGCTGTTGCCCTGTCTTGTAGACCTTATCGACACGCTGGTTCTGCAGATACTCTTCGACGTCCTTCTCGTCCAGCTTCGAATACTCATCCGTCACGCGCTTGAGATAATCCTCATACTCGCGGTTCTTCTGGATAAACTCGACGGCTGCTTTGACGTCGTTCTCCGCTCGGGTGTTGTTCGCTTTTGCGACCAATTCGTTGCGGGTTTTGCTGTATTCGTCGAACTTCTTGTCGCCCTTCAAGGTCTGCATCTCGTCGACGATCGCCTTGACTCGGGGCGCGCGGGCTCGTTTCAAGCCCTCGTCAACGAAATCCTCTTCCTCCTTCTGCACCTTCGGGTCCGACTTCGGCGGGACGCTCATGCCGGTCGGGAGTTCGACGCCCTGCGCATCCTGGGGTGCCTTCGCTCCCGGCGTCGGCATCTCCATCGGCGAAAGCTCGTTATTCTCGACAGTCGCATCGATCGGGAAATTTTGCATGAGGGTCTGCGCGGCTTCCATCCGGCGCTGGACCTCCTGCTGGTAGTCGGCTTCCGCAGCCTTCCTCTGCTCCAATTCCTGCCTCGGATCGCTCGCTATATACGCTTGCGTATTGACGCTTGGGAGTGGAGGCGGCTGAATAGGCGCTTTCGTCTCGAAACTCACGCTTTTGGCGAATTCCTCGAACGCCGGCATGTTATACTTTTCGGACAGCGCGCCATAGACTTCCTTCACCGCGTTGGTGTCGGTCTTCAAGAAGTTCTCGAACTGAGGGAGCGTATACGGCGTGTTGGGGTAGGCTTCAAGCAATCGCTTAAAGGCTTTTTCTCGTCCGCTTTGGTCAGGCATTAGAAAATCCCTATGGTGAGCTTATCGACGTCATTGCACCAGAGCAGGAACTGCTCCCATTTCTCAAACGAAAACGGATCCCCGAGCGGGACCGTCATCCAATAATCTTCGAAGCGGTTAGTAACCCGGCTTCTTCGTTGAGGTCTTTGTTGTGTCGCTTCCAAATCTGAACTCCTTCGACTTCTCGTTGTAGAACTTCGGCGTCTTCTTCCAGTCCAGACCCTTCTCGATCGCCTGATTCTGCCATTGCTCGATCTGGTTCTCGAGGTCTATGTTCGAACGCTTCAACTCCGCGATGATCTCTTTGTTGCTCATCCCCGCTAATTTCGGGTTTCGAGCCTTCAGCGTCTCTGCCCAGGCGCCATCCTTCTCGAGCTCACGCATGTCCTTGTCGTTCTCGTTCACCTTCTCCGTCAACTTCTGCGTCTCTTTGATCGCCATCGTTTCCCAATCCTGAACCCAGCGCTGCATTTGCCAAAACTGAGAACCGAACGGCTTCGCACCCTTGATATGCTTGCCGTTGACGATCACCGGCTCCGAGCGCGAAGCGCCACTCTGCTTGTCTACGCTCGTCCTGAACCAATATCCCTCTTCGTCCTGAAATTCCCCGGCGTCACTGTGACTGTCCTTCAACCCCTGAATCTTGTCGTAATGATCGATCCCCTTCAACAGCATGTCGTAATACCCCTTCAATGCCGTCAAAGATTCCTCCCGGTCCTTCATCCCCATCGTCTTGCGATACTGCTGGTCCGCTGAAATCTGATTCAGCATCGGCACCCCAGACATCGCTCCGGTCTCCTTCCCCATCAATAACCCGCCAAGAATCGTCCCCAATAACGCCCCAGGATCAGTCCTCAACCCCTCGTCCCGCCTCGCGGTCTCGCGCTCTCGCATCTCCTGGCTCACCTGTGAACGATACCGCTCCGCCCGCGCCATCGCGTTGTCCACCAAGTCCAGCATCTTGTCCGGCTGTGCCTTCGCCTCAATCTCCGGCTCAGGCATCGCAACCAGCAAGTCCTGGAATATCGGCGACGTCAATGTGCTCGGCATCTCAGCCGATAACCGCTTCGGAATCTCAACCTTCTTCTTCGCCATTACGACCTCGCTATTCTTCCACCGCTACAACGTCCTGTGCCGGCATCACCAACGCCTGCTGACCCTCGAAAATGATCGCGTGACCAACGTGCTTGTGATACAATACCCGCTTCCCCTTCTGCAACAGCGTGTTCGCCTCGTCACCAACCGAAAGAATCTCCCCCTCGTCATGCTCGCTCTCTACCTCCGCGACGATCACTAACGAACTCATCTTGTTCGCGTCCAAACGCTTCACGATTACTCGATTGCCCAGCAGTATCATATGTCCTCCGATATGTTAATCATATGTTGATACACTGAAGAAACTGTCTGCCCGAGATCCACGCACCGTTGAAAAAGAATCTGCAGCTGGAAAATGAAATTTCCTCGGGAATGGTTGGGATATACCCAGAAATGTTTTCAGAACCAGCAATTAAGGTTTCTACAGGGTGGGGCTGGTCTCTCTCTGTTGCCATGTTATGACGCACGCGCGCGCCTTCGGTCGGATGGGACCCGCGTCGTGCCTTCGCGTCTTCTCTTGCGCGTCGGTCCGCTCGCCTCTTCTCCTGCGCTCGCGTTCCCGCGTCCATTAGCCTGTGGTCCCCTGCTTTGGCGCTCCAATTCCAAAGAAGTTCTGCCAAGCATCCGTCTTTGACCAATTGTCCATGACCGAATTGAGGATGGTTTGATAGCCACCGACGGTATTCCTGTGTTCCCTCGCCCTCGCTATGTCGTCCCCAGAGATTTCCCGAGAGATGGCGTCGCTTTGTGCCAACAACTTTTGACGCTCACCCTCTGCCGTCGCAAGCGCCGACTTGGATGCGCTATCCTGCGATTCATTGAGAGATTGCATCCCGCCGAGCTGTGCCTCTTGCGTCGCGCCTGACTGAGCGCCCAAAACGCGCGTCATATCGCGCTGGCGTTTGTAGCGGTCTTCGATCAACTGGCTCGCCGTCTTGTAGAACAGTGAATCGGCTGCATTTGCGCCGGCATCACGGTTGATACGAGCCATGATGGACGAAAGAGTATTGCGTCGGGCATTCATGGCGTTTGTCACACCACGACTACCGCCAAAGATTTGATCGAGAAGAAGGGAAGGGACCGACTTAGCAATCCCCGAGAGTAGGCTTCCGAACATTCAGCACCTTTTGAGGAAAGAAAAAGGGACAATCCCTTGCGGGATGTCCCTTTCGATGTGTCTAAAGCGATGTGCCGAATATACTATCGCGTATGTCGTTTGTCAAGAGGCTGAACCAAAGAAAAAACGCTTTTTTGGCGGTTATGTCGATGCCTCTGGGGTTCCATCACTTCCCCCCACTCCATCCCGACGCATATCCTCGTATACTTCACGCTATGCCGTCAATTTCACGCCCAGACAAGCGAAAGGCTTCCAATCGTAGGAAGCCCTTCGGGAAAACTATCGCCTCTGTAATCGCTTCTAATGCGCGTCCTGCCCCATTGCGACGATTGCGAACCTCTGCCAGTCTATCTCAGATTCATCAAGCCCGAGCTTTTCAAGGAACAGGTCCACAGCAAATTCTTCGTCGTCGGTTTCTTCCATCGTTGCAATAAGCGATACCACAACAACCTTCCGTTTTTTAGGCATGATCAGCCTCCTTTCTCTTCGTCCATTGCCCTGAGTTCGGGGATAGTGCATCCGCACACCTCGCAACACAAGTCTTGCGTTTCGTTACACATCGGGACCGGCTCCCATTTCTCCCACATCCATGTGTCGGAGAGTTTGGAAGGGATATGGTCGGCACAACCGGTCCGCCCCTGCTGATTCCACCAGAGATACACTTTGTTTCGTTTCATTGGTTCATTCCTCCCATTCGTTATACTCGGTCCAGCCTGTTCCATGACACAGATTGCACTTTCTGCCGATCCGTTCACCGCAATGGCATCGTTGTTCCAGTTCTGGAAGGGTATCGAACGTTTTGGCATTACCGAGGAATTGAGAGTATAGCGCAGTATTGAGGAATTCGTCGTATTCGCCTTTGGTATCGGCTTCCCTTACGTCGGTTTCTACCATGAAGTCGTAATCTCGGATAGACACCGAGATATTGGGTTCTTCGGTATAGACTTCTTGGATAAGCCCACCCCTTACGACTATCACTACCTTCACTTCGTTACCGTCATTGAGTGCTGGCATAACACCTCCATTGATTGATTGTCTGGATTATACGCTACCGCTTATTCCCTATTCCCCATTCCCCATCCCGTTTCCCATTGCGTGTTCCCCACACAACATCCCTTGCAATGCGTGTCGTAGTCTGGATCGCTTGTGGTGAAATCATCGCCGCATTCACGGCATTGCTTCGTAACTACTGTTTGGCAAGGTTCAAGCACTACCCCCAAGTCATCGGCATAGCACTCGTCACAGCAGTAATCCTGAAACCTCGCCTCCGGCATAAACGACGCCCCGCACCACTGGCATTCTTTCGGGTAATCTTTCCACGCGTCTGGGCATAGGTATTCATGCACCAATATCCCGTTTACTCGGACCGTTTGGCATGATTGGCACATGGCTATTGCCTCCCTTCGTTAGCGCATTCGTCACAATACCGGACGCCCTCCACCTCGGGGAATTCAGCGTTACACTTGTGACAACGCTGAATGATCCTGCCATTATTAACGTATACCTTCAGCTCGCCGAACTTGCGGACAACTGTTCCGTTGTTCTCGACAACAACGCCCGATTCGCCGTTCTTCTCTTGCACCGTTCCGTCGGTTGTATTCTCCAGCACGGTCCCGCGCATCCACGGGATATGTCCCGCGTTCCGATATACTAATCCGTGCATCCTCTCAATGGTCCCCCAGTTGCGACGGGTCACAGATTCCGGTCCAGTGTAGGAGATTGTCCCGTAGTTTGCGCCCAATGTCCCCTGCTGATGCCCGCTAATTGTCCCGTAGTTTGAGCCAATATCTCCTTCCACAGATGAAACATCACCATAATTCCAAGCAATGCGCCCTCCCTCCAGATATTCGATGGAGCCAATATTCGTTTCGCAAGACCCGTGAAGCGTTTGAATCATTCCCGCGTTCACCATCACGTTCCCCCGCAATCTCTCGACGATTACATTGGGGAAGACAATGAACCGACCGCCTGAGAGGATCGCCTCTCTCTTCGTGACGAACATCTTCCGAACCGCTCCCTCCATCTTCTCGCGCATCTTCTGTTCCATCTCTTCATCTACCCAATCCGGCGTCCGCGCTTCGTCGATACTGAAATGCCAGTTTGCCAATCTCACCCAATCCGCGAACCCCAAATCGGGTTTATTGTCGCTGATCTCCTCTACCGGAAATGGTGGTATCAATTCGCACCGACAAATATGTGAGAAAGCAGCGTCGCGCATCCTGTAGACCGAGATGATTTCCTCATGGCTGTCCAATGTCGGGTCATAATACATCTCCCCGCTTCGGCTGAATACTGCGCTGAAAAAGTTACACATGGTAGGTTCTCCCGTTTATTCGTTTGCGTATAGTGGATAGACAAAAAAAGAGAGTGCTACGACGCGAAGTAATCATTTGCGACCCATGACGCGTCAGCCACGCAAAACCCCTCGGCAACTACCGACAGGTCGTCGCACAGCATTACGGTATCGCAATCGCACAACGACGCGGGAATATCCGTCTCGCCTTTATTCGTCAGCACCATCTCAACCCCGAGCACCATCTTCACAAGCGCCCGCTCGCCATTCTCTCCGCGCGTCAGCGTCCACCCTTCGCGCTGTAAGTGTTCAATCATCCTCATCTGTTCGATCTCTTCAATCATGTCTTCCTGCCCGTCGATGTCGTGTTCGATTATGCTAAGTGTCATTGTCGTTCTCCCGTTAGTTTAGACGCATCGTGAGTTCTACCATATCGGACCGTATCCCTTCCAGTCCCTCGTCAATCATCATCAGCGCATACCCCAGACTGTTTCGCTTCGCTCGAACGTCGTGAGGATGATTCCGCAGAATTTCAATCCCCAAACCAACAAACAACTGCAACGACTGGCGCTCGGCATCGTCCGGCGAAACCGACGCAACGAAGCCCGCAAGGATCGCTTTCATCGAATCGTCCTGTGCTCGGTTCAGGTATTCCTCTGCCTGCCTCAACGCCAAAACAAAATCCACTTCATCAACGCGCGCGTCGCGGAGATACTGCATGAACGTCGTGTAATCCGTGTCATAAAACGTAGCGTAATAATGCGCTACTCGACGGACCGCGTTTAACTGTTCTTGATTCATTTGTCTAACCTCCTTTTGTGAGTGGTGAATATTTGCACCTCCCCCGCAATATACGAGCCTAATCGTAATTGTCAAGAGAAAAATACGATTGAAACAAAAAAGGCGAAGATTTAATCTTCGCCTTTCTCACCTCATCAATCCGGTCCTGTCTACTGTCGCGCTAATGCGTCCACAAATTCCTGCCGTTGCTCGCTGTGCCGAGCATACCATATCTTCTTCTTCCAATGCCACCGGAAGCCCTGTTCCTTCAGCGCCTCGATTACCCCTTGCTCCGGCTTTGCAGCAAACTTGATCTCAATACCGTCCTTCTCTTCGTTCCGTCCGACCGTCACGCCACCCGCGTTCGCCATATCCTCGGCAAGCGCCTTGACTCGGCTCGCCATCGCCTCCCGCTCCCTCTTTTGCTTTGCCTCGAACCACACAAGCCTCTGTGCTTCCCGCTCGGCGTATGCCTTGTTCTCCGCCTCGACCTGTTCTTTCGTCCGGCGTTTGTCATCGACCGTCACCCACTTCTCGAAGTGCTCGTAGCATTGAGCAATGACCGCCTCGACGTTGCTGTAATTGATCTCTTCGGGAAGCCCTGCATGGAAGGCGTAGATAGCCTGCAATTCCCCCTCCCTCACCTCCCGACGCGGGACAAACAACTGCCTCGCCGTGTAGTGATGCGCCTCGCCTCCCACCTCTCCCAGAATCTCCCGAACGTAGAACTGGCATGCCTTCACTTTGTCCAGGGAATTCTCCAACCGGCTCATGTCTGCCTTGTGCAGTTTGATGCGGATGTCCCTTGTTTGTCCCTCTGCGATGTGCGCCTTGTAGGTCGCTGTCTTCATCTGTCGTTCTCCTTTCGCTCGTTTATACGCTTGCGGATTATCTGGAACTGATACGCAAGCCCCGTATCAATTCCGTATCAATTGCTTGCTTTAGTCTTCAAACTCGCCCGAAAGCATCATCGCCTCGATCATTTCCTCCCCACCCATCCCCAGACCATCCGGCTCCACCTCGTAGACTTCATGGCATGAATCACATTCAACCTCGATCGTGTCACCCATGTAGCCCGTTCCAATGATTCTCAGCGTTCCGGTCCCGCACTCTCGGCATTTCTTCATGTTGTCATCCTCCGTTTGATTGATTGATCGTTAGTCTTCGTCCGGCAACAACACAGTGATTACCGGCTCGCCATCATCGCCACCGTCGATTATCGCTTTCAGGGCGACCTTCCTCAACCTCGCGACTGCCCCATCCATCACCTTGAACAGCACACTAAACTCCATGCAGGGCGACGCCTCTGTCCGACACTTGATTCTCAGTATCGTCAGCAAATCCCAAAGCCTCCCCCGCTCGTCATTAGTCTTCGGCATTGGCTTAGGGTTCACATACTCGTCATACACCGCCCGCGTGACTGCGACCGGATAACGAAAGCCTGCCTCCTTCGCCATCGCCGAAACGTCTACGAGCACTCCATCCTCGATTGCCTGCGCCCGCGTATATGTGCTGATGATTGGTGCATCTGCAAAATAGTCGTCCATGATTCCTCCGTTTGTTTGTGGAACATCCCAACCCAATATACGCAAGCGTATATCGAATGTCAAGAGGCGAACAACAAAAAAGGCGATCCATTTCTGGACCGCCTTCGGGATACAGGTAGGCAACGGGGGAAACCTACCTGCGACTACTCTACCTCGTCAAGCGTAAGACCGACTTTCAACGCAACGTGAGATGTGAGGCTCACCAACATACTGCCACCGCATCCGCCACCCTCGGTATCGCACTCGATGACCTCTGGACCCTGATCGACAACAACATGGCGATAGTCAGACCTGCCACACCTGGGACACTTGACATCGACAGAAGCCTTGATCTTGTAGCCACCGCCTACGTTGGTTATGAACATATTATCCTCTCTTTCTCCGCACTCGAAACGGGATGCCGTATTCGAGTGTCCGGTTATGAGCATCAGCATCGGCAACTCCCTTAGATGAGTGCTCCGCCACCACCGCTCCGCCATCCTCCACTACCTCGAACACTGGAGCCTTGTAGTCTGCGAATCCGCGCTTCTCCTGCGCCTCGACCGTCTCTTCCTTCCGCACTTGCAACCCATCCTTCGGGAGATGCCGTGCTGCACGTTCCATCTCTTTGATCTCCACCTGAGCCTCGGCGATAGC
>Ga0105099_10001447_pt1 | contig 14919 bp, 11 predicted proteins | sample PPLLak3cmMay2015_2_FD_79138 | JGI IMG/M metagenome (GOLD analysis project Ga0105099, IMG submission 79138) | Freshwater sediment microbial communities from Prairie Pothole Lake near Jamestown, North Dakota, USA - PPLs Lake P8 Core (1) Depth... | ecosystem: Environmental > Aquatic > Freshwater >... | reverse complement strand
ATCGGTTCGTAAAGCAAGGGACAATGAAAAAGAAATATATGAAAGCCTCTGAATTTGACCGCCTTTTTGAGGCCGGAGAAGATGTTGTTGCTTACCTTGACAAGGCAGGCATTAAAAGGCCGGGACTGCAACAAAGGCGCATCACGCTTGATATACCCGCGTGGATGGTTTATCAGCTTGACAGGGAAGCTGTGCGATTGGGCGTTACCCGGCAATCGGTCATTAAAATGTGGATCTCCCAAAAGATCGCTGAGAAATCAGCATAATATTATTCTATGATTTCTCCCCACAATCCCGCTTTTCTTTTGCGGGCATTCTTTTGCTGTTTAATGAAAAGGTCGGCGTATTTCACATTGGGCGGGACGGTCATTACCACTGCGCATCCCTGCTTTATCAGTTCCGCATTAACGAAGGTACCATCCCTGAGAAATACATAGGCGACGGTCCGGCCGTAACGATCATAATGCTGAACATCATATTCGAGGCGGACAAATCTTCCCAGTGTCAGCCTGGCCAGGTATAGGGTTGATTCCTTACTATAATACTGAACATCTTCCGTATCCGTCTTGCGCGATTCCGGGGCGTCAATTCCCGCTAAACGCACCTTGCACCCTTTCTCTGTGCCATCATCGATATAAAAGGTATCACCATCAATGATCCGCGTAACCTGGAAATACTTATCGTTGCTTCCTCTGCCGGTTTTTGATGAACAGTCAACCATGGCACCGGACATAACAATAAGGCATGCCATTAATATGACGGCAACATGAATTTTCTGCTTTCCCATCTGTTCCTGAATCAACACTATAAGTATTATTTTTCCGCGTCTTTCACGCAGCGGAAACCTACGGCGAAATCCACCCAGTTTGCCGGCAATCCTTTTCGGTAATATACTTTTTTGCACATGCCTCCGGAATGCCAGCTTCCGCTGCGGATCACCTTATTGAACTTGTTTACCGGACCCTTGGGGTTGTACGCCGGACTTGCTTCATAATAATGCTCATCGAAACCATCGGAAACCCATTCCCAGACGTTCCCGTCCATATCATATAATCCATAGCCATTGGCCTTGAAAAGGGTAACCTGAACAATGCCGTTCACCCATGGATTAAGAGATTTCTTTTCTTCCACCCTTCCCAGCGTATCACCGTTTGGATATTCCTTCCCCTCCAGTCCGCCTCTTGCGGCATATTCCCATTCAGCCTCGGTAGGCAGACGCTTTCCGGCCCATGCCGCATACTTATTGGCATCCGACCAGCTTATGCCGATCACCGGATGATGCGGATAGTTGTCACCACTCCTGAATGCTTCAGTATTCCAGAATTCCGGATATTTATAACCGGTGGCCTGGCAAAATTGCTTATAGTCAGCATTGGTGACTTCGTGGACATCCATGTAAAATGAGTCCAGGGTCACTGTGTGAGCCGGACTGAAGTCAGCCCCTCCCGGAACGGTCTTTCCCATGACAAAACTTCCGCCCGGGATCAGTACCCTATCATTGGTGCCTTTGTCCTGGGCAAAAGCGCTGCAGATGATCAGAAGAAAAATAAGACTGAATGATGCTTTCATGGTTTATAATCGTATGATAGGTAAAGATATCATTTTTTTCAGGTAAAATGAACCATTCGGTTGTAGTTCAAACTAAATTTCTGATCGGGATCAAAGGCTAAGATTAAATTCCATATTTTTGTCAGCAGCGTAATGAAATGTTAATTCAGGAAGATGTAATACTATGGAAACTGCAATACTATACGCATTAGGTGCATTAGTGCTGATTGCCATCATCCTCATTATTATATTCCGGCCCAAAGGGAGCGGTGAATTAATGCAGCTTCAGCAAAAGGTTGCAGAACTGCAGGCTATATTGGCAAAAATTGAAACCAGTCTCCGAGAAGATTTCCGGATAAACCGCGAGGAGAATGCTAAACTCAGCAAAGACAACCGGGAAGAGCTTTCCTCCAACCTGAAAGACCTTAACGAACAGGCTTCCAGGGACAATAACCTCATGCGTGAGGCGTTGATCAATGCGTTCAAGGGATTCCAGGAAACTTTCGACAAGAATGTAATGTCGTTCAATGAACTTCAGAAAGAAAAATTCGGGCAACTGGAGATCAAACAGAACGAGCTTATTAAAAATACGGAGGCCAAGCTTGAATCCATCCGCATCACCGTGGAAGAAAAACTTGAGAAAACGCTGAGTGAAAGACTGGGTCAGAGTTTTGAGACGGTCGGCAAGCAATTGATCGAAGTACAGAAAGGCCTGGGTGAAATGCAAACCATTGCCGCTGACGTGGGGGGGCTAAAAAAGGTCCTCAGCAATGTAAAACTGCGGGGCGGAGTGGGAGAGGTGCAGCTGGCCATGATCCTGGAACAGATACTTTCGCCAACGCAATATGAAGCCAATGTAATTACCAAACCCGGCAGCGGCGAACCGGTGGAATATGCCATTAAATTGCCCGGACGCAGCGAGGACGAAAACAGTTACGTATACTTGCCTATCGATGCCAAATTTCCCAAGGATAAATATGAGCAACTGGTCATTGCATATGAAAATGCAGTGCCCGATGACATTGAAGTCGCCATAAAAAACCTGGAAAATACCATAAAAAAGATGGCGAAAGAAATACGCGATAAGTACATCAACCCTCCGCAGACAACTGACTTTGCCATTATGTTCCTGCCTTTTGAGAGCATCTATGCTGAAGTCATCCGGAGAAGTACGCTGGTTGACCAGTTGCGTGAAGAATTTAATATTACTGTAGCCGGGCCAACCACCCTGGTCGCCTTGTTAAACAGCCTTCAAATGGGATTCAGGACCCTGGCCATACAAAAGAGAAGCAGTGAGGTTTGGAAAGTGCTGGGAGCCGTCAAGACAGAATTTGAAAATTTTGGCGGGATGCTGCAAAAGGCTCAGAAAAACATACATACCGGATTGGGACAACTTGAGGATGTGGTCGGAAAAAGAACCCGCGCCATTAAGAAACAGTTGAAAGACGTGGAAGCCTTGCCTGCAGCTGAAACAAAAAAAATACTGCCCGACGCTGTTATGGAAACGATCGATGACGAACCGGAAGAATAATGCAGACTTGATTATTTACGTGTAAATATCCTTCCTGCTGTATAACCGGTAAGACATTCCTGTCAGCAAAAGAGAAATGCCAATAAAATATGCCAGGTGCCAGAAACTGAGACTGTAATCCGGAAGGAAGGCTTCTGCCTTAACAAATTTAAAGGGGCTCAAATACCCTATGGCTGAGATACTTTCCGTAATCTTTGATAGGGTAAAGATAAAATAAAGGACCAGCACCAGTCCGATGCCGAAAGTGGTGACAGGCTTCGGCCTTTTCACCAGGGTTGACATAAAGAGACCGATGGTTCCGAATAAAAGATTCAACAACAAGGTATACAGGGATAGTATTAAAAATGCCCTGATGCTGAAAGGCCCGTCCTTCACCACTTCAATACCCACAAAACCAGCCAGGGTGGCGGCTGTATTCAACAGCAATATCTGGAGCAAAAGAACAGACAGCTTGCTGAAAAATATGTTGCTGCGGGTAAGCGGCCTTGTCAGCAGGTATTCCGCAGTCTTGTTGTATTCCTCCTTCAGCAGTATATTGGATCCAAGCACGATGGCAAAAATGCTGCCAAGCACCATCATGTAAATGATGTTGTTGACAGAATAAAATCCCAGCACCGAAAGCATGTCGGTGAAATTCGATATGCCCTTGAATTGCAGCGCACCTTTTGGTAAAATACTCATCATCCCCAGTACCTTCGACTGATTTTCGACAAAGACAGGATATACCAGCATGGTCATCGATACCAGCAGTGCAATGGCAAACATCCACAGTAAAAGGCTGATGGTGTTTCTTTTCATTTCCTTGAAAAACAAATTCCTGCTCATTGGCGATGTCCCGCTTTATTGGTAATAATGCATGAATATTTCTTCCAGTGACGGTTCCTCGATCCTCAGGTTAACGATTTTCCTGCCGGCCAGCATTCCAATCAGGTTATTGATTTCACCCGAATATATAAAAGATGTCATGCTGCCCGGGCCGGCTGTTAATCCTTCGACACCATGAAGGCGCAGTATTTCTTCCTTCAGCGCTGCCTCAGATTCGATAAATACCTTTTTCAGCTGTTTCTTCCTCAGGGTTTCAATGTCTTCAACCTGAACGATTCTGCCTTCTCTGATGATGGCCACCCGTTTGCAAAGCAACTGAACTTCACTGAGTACATGGGAAGAAAAGAAGACGGTCATCCCTTTCTGATTCTCCTGACGCAGCAAATCGAAGAATTTTGACTGCATCAGCGGATCCAGCCCCGTGGTTGGCTCGTCCAGGATTAGAAGCTTAGGTCTGTGCAACAGGCTTTGCACGATGGAAACTTTCCTGCGGTTACCCATGGATAACTCATCCATTTTCCTTTTCAGCTCAAGCTCAAATAATGCCGAGAGTTCCTCTATCCTGCGATCGTTATCCTGCCGCTGATAGAAACGCAGGCAATAGCTCAGGAATTCGTGAACATCCATGTCAGCATACAGGCTGGCATCAGAAGGGATATAACCGACCTGTCTCTTGATCTTTTGGGTATCGCGGATGACATCCATTCCCATGATCCTGGCACTTCCGCTGGTTGGAAATATCAGGTTCAATAATATCCTTATGGTGGTCGACTTGCCGGCGCCATTGGGACCGATGAAGCCGAAGATCTCTCCTTCACTGATCTCCAGGTTTACATCTTCAATCCCCCTGGTTTTACCGTAATACTTGGTAAGGCCATTTATTTCTATAACTGGCATTGGTGTGGTGGTTTATAACAATCAGGCTGATTTGAGGTTTAAAGATAGAACTTTTTCACTATTTTTCTGAAGTAAGATCCTTGATAAACCGGTACATGAATTCCACACCGTCATGGAACTCTTTTACTCCGATCCTTTCATCCTTCCCGTGGGCACGAATATCCTCAGGATCGCCAAACATGCCCGAGATGCCATAGACAGGAATTCCTGCCCGACGAAGATACCTGCCGTCGGTTGCTCCGGTTAACATCACCGGCATGACCTTGACTCCGGGCCACAGGCTTTCCGAAATGCGTTCAACAGACAGGGTCACCTCCTCCCTGAGGAGCGATAAGGGAGCAAGAAAAGATGCATAGGTACAGGTAACCGATATTCCAGTATCGCCGATAACCTTTTTCAGTGTGGTCAAAATATTTTCCACGTTGTCATCCGGGAGCATTCTGCAATTGACGATGGACCGGGCGCTTTGTGGCAGTGCATTCTCCGCATGCCCGGCATTCACCATGGTTGCAACACAGGTAGTGCGCATCATGGCATTGTAATAGGGCGATGAATCCGCCAGATGCCTTGCTGCCCTCATGTCGGAAGGGTTGCTGAGGATCGCCAGCAGGTCTTCTCTGACCTGTCCTGTTTCCACGGCAGCACTTTTTTCGAGAATAATCCCGGTTGTCTCATTGAGCCGCACGGGGAAGTCATAGTCGGCAATTCGGGTAAGTCCTGCAGCAAGCCGGTAAATGGCATTATCCCTTGAAGGCACTGAACTGTGACCTCCTTTATTGCTGGCTTCAAGCTCAAAGGAGACATAAATCTTTTCACTGGTCTGAATAGCCATTTTGACCGGCTTGCCATCCTTCAGGTCTCCTCCGCCCCCGTCGGGATTAATGCAGAAATCCGCTTCAATCAATTCCCTGTGATTTCTCAACAACCAGTCTACCCCGTTGGCATTGCCTCCTTCTTCGTCTGCTGTGAGGGCTATAATGATATCACGGTCGGGATTATATCCTTCTTTTCTTAGCCTTATCAGGTTGGTGATAAGATCAGCGGCTTCGCTTTTTATATCCGTTGTCCCGCGCCCATAGTAATAACCATCCTTTTCCAGGAATGTGAAAGGATCGACAGACCAGTCCCGGGGGAAGGCTTCCACCACGTCGAGGTGGCAAATGAAAAGTACCGGACGCTGCTTACCTTTGCCATGGTATCGAACTACAAGATTTTTATGATCGGCATCAGCACCGATTACCTTAATATCCCGGGCAGGGAAACCTGCTGTTTCAAGCCTTTCAGCCATGGCCTGGGCAGCACGGGTTGTGCCATAACCGGAGGTTGTGTTGATCTCAATCAGCTCTTTGAAAATATCACGGGCAAGGTTCTGGTAAACGGAAACAACGGTCCCCTTTTCAGGTACCTGGCAGAATGCCTCCTGTTTACCAGCGTTAAAAAGCAGGAGAACACAACCCAGGTATAATTTTTGAAAGAATGTGTTTTGATGCATTTCTGGTAATGATTAAAATTCAGCAATCAAACTTACGGAATGTTTTGAAAAGATTATGGATGGGCAAAATATTTTTCCGTTGCAGCGCTCTCCCATGCATGCCGGCTTTCCTTATGCATGTTTCCCTACCCCACAATCACACGCAAATCCTTTGACGGCAAGTACAATTCCTTTATATTTAACGAATCAATTGTTCATGCCATGAAAGTAAAAATATTGCTCATCTCCGTACTGTTGCTTATTATTGCCGGTTTTAACCCGCAGCATGCGGCCTGCAGTCCAGCTGATACGGTAAAAACTTTGCCTGCCCGTTTTGATCCTGCCATCGCCACACAGCAATACATTGATCAAATGGACGCTGAAAAGAAAGAAAGATCAGATGCGTATTTTGAAGGAGGTTACTGGCTTATGCTGGTGAATATTGCCTATGAAATTATCGTAGCCTGGATCTTTCTGTTCCTGGGATTATCGGGGTGGATCAGGAAAATTGCCCTGAAAGCCCGAAGGAAAAACATACAAAACCTGATTTATGTGGCCTTTTACTTTCTTTTTGCCTACCTGCTCTTTTTCCCGCTAACCCTATACCAGGGATTCTTTCGCGAACATGCCTATGATTTATCGAACCTTGGTTTTGGAGGATGGTTACAGGAAGAAATGATCAGTCTTTCATTGCAACTGGTACTGGGTAGCCTTTTCATCATGCTGCTTTACATTGCCATTCGTAAAACAAAGGAAAACTGGTGGAAGTGGGGAGCCGGCATCGGAATTGTCTTTCTGATCCTGATCGTGTTTGTCACTCCGGTTTTTATTTCCCCCCTGTTTAATCAATATACGCCTCTTGAGGATGGTCCGGTCAAGGAGCAGATACTTTCCCTGGCAAGGGCGAATGGTGTACCGGCCGATAACGTATATATGTTCAATGCGTCAAAACAAAGTTCCCGTGTTAGCGCCAACGTAAGCGGAATAGGAAGCACCGTAAGGATATCGTTAAACGATAACCTGCTGAACCGTTGCTCGCCGGCTGAGATCAAATCGGTGATGGCTCATGAGATCGGGCATTACGTAATGAATCATATATTTGTATTGATCCTCACCCTGGGTTTGCTTATTTTCATAGGATTCATATTGGTAAACTGGGCTGCGAAGAAATCACTTGCCCGGTGGGGTGCACGATGGAGAATAAGCGGCATGGAGGATATTGGCGGATTTCCGTTGATTATGGTACTCTTCTCCTTGTTTATTTTTATTTCAACGCCCGTGCAGAACAATATCACCCGAAATAAGGAACTGGAAGCAGATTATTTCGGACTTAATACCGCCCGGGAACCGGATGCCTTTGCCTCGGTCATCCTGAAGTTATCAGAATATCGAAAGATCAGCCCCGGACATTGGGAGGAGATCCTATTCTTTGATCATCCGAGCGGCAAGACCAGGATATACAATGCCATGCGGTGGAAAGCGGAAAATATGCAAAACATTCAGCCGGCGGAGCCGGCTAAATAAATGCACACCCTCGCAGGGTGTCAGGGTCCTATTTCAGTTCTTAAGGTTCTCAATGGCTTGCGGCACGTATTTGTGGACCATGGCAACGATGGCACAGGTTCCCATTTCATCGCAGTCACCGCAGGTGTCATATCCTTTTTTCCGAACACAATTTCTGATCTCGCAGGCTTCGCAATGGGAGAATTTGACACCTTCCATCCGGCATCCGGTGCAATTAATGGATTCCATAGAGATCCCCGGAGCATTGTAAGTTTTTTGCCAGCTTTCAGCCGTTTTTTTTCTGAGTTCATCATTGTTTGACAGGGTTGCAATCCTTGCATCACAGGTATCGCAATCCAAGCCGCAACAGGCAATTTGTTTTTTCATGATGGTTGAATGATTAATTTCTAGTCATAATAGATGCCAATAATATAAGCGTTTTATTATTAAAAGCAATTCATTAAAAAGAATAAATTAATATATTTAGCTTGTTTTATCCCAAAATCATAACTTAAAGCTAATATAATGGTTCTTTCTATAACTAATACCCGGGGTTTTACCAGATCTTCCGGCCTGCTGGCCGGTACTCTTTTATTTACTGCCCTTGGCATGGGAGTAGTTTCCGCACAACAGCCCGCCTTCCCGGGAGCCGAGGGATATGGCAAGTATACCTCAGGAGGACGCGGCGGATCTGTATATGAAGTGACCAACCTGCTGGATTCCGGTCCGGGTTCATTGCGTGACGCCGTGAGCCAGCCCGGAAGAACCGTGGTGTTCAGGATATCAGGTGACATCGAACTGCATTCACAGCTTGTTATCATGGGAAATATAACCATAGCAGGCCAGACAGCACCGGGTGATGGTATCTGCGTGAGGGATTACCCTACCAAGATTGGCGGTGACAATGTGATTGTCCGTTACCTAAGGTTCAGGCTGGGTGACCGGTATAAATTGTCATCGGATGCGCTGGATATCAACGACAGGACCCAGGTCATCCTGGACCACTGCACGATGAGCTGGGGTGTTGACGAATGTTTCACGGCGTATGGCAATCAAAATATTACCGTTCAGTACTGTATCATCGGGGAAGGCCTGAATATGAACGGCCATTCCATGGGTGGCCTGTGGGGCGGATATACCACTTATCACCATAACCTGATCCACACCAATAACACGCGCCATCCGAAATACGCCTATACCTATGACGAAGATATCACCGACTCGCGCAATAACGTTATCTATAACTGGGGATACAACAGTGCCTACACCAGCCCCACCGGAAGGGTGAACCTGGTGAATAATTACTACAAGGCAGGCCCCGCTACCGCCGGAGGTATAAAAGACAGGATCGTTCAGGGTGAACCGACCAAAAGAATGTATATCACCGGCAATTACGTTGCCGGATTTCCTGCTGTAACTGCCGACAACTGGCTGGGCGTGGATCCCCTTAACGGTGGCGTGCCGATCCGTTATGATGTGCCCTTTACCGTTCCGGTTCCCATGCCGGAACAGTCCGCCCTGGATGCATATGCAGAGATAGTTCAACATGGGGGTGCATCATTCCCGAAAAGAGATGACGCTGACAACCGTGCGATCAGGAACCTGATTGACAGCACTGGATTTATCCTGAACCGTCAGAGCGATGCAGGAGGTTTTCCGAAATTAACCAGCCTGCCCGCGCCCGTTGACTCGGATCATGACGGCATGCCGGACGATTATGAAACAAATGCAGGCCTGGATGTTAACAACGATGCTGACCGGAATGATGATCAGAACGGAAACGGTTATACAAACCTCGAAGATTATATCAATGGCATAATATCATTTAATCCCGGCTTTCCCAAACCTGGATTCTTTGATGCCCGGGCTGTGGCGGAAGATACGGTAAAGATCTCATGGTATGATCTGAATGGTGATGAGAACGGCTTTGTTATTGAAAGGTCGGAAGACAGCATAGCCTTCACGGTTATTGATACACTGGCCCCTAACAGCACCCGGTATGCTGACACGGGATTGACCCCTGAAACCACTTATTATTACCGGATCCTATCCTTCAATGATACCGCGGCATCGCATTATGCCCTTTCCGGAGGCATTACCACCTTCAGGGCAGGAGCACTGCCCGGCAAGGCAATCCCTGTTTTCCCCGAAGATAACGCTGTGGATATGCCGGTTACCGGTGTAACGCTTCGCTGGGATCCGGGCAATTATACGCTTACCTATGATGTGTACACAGGAACCAGTGAAACTGCACTGGAATTAAAGCTGGCCGGGACCACAACAACCAGTTATACGACCAGCACACTGGATTTCGGAAGTACGCTATACTGGAGAATAGATGCCCGGAACGGCCTTGGCACCACCACCGGCGATGTCAGGAGATTCACGACCCTTCATGCCGCATTGCCTGAACTTTTAGGATACTGGCCTTTTGATGAGACGGGCGGAAATGTGATTTATGATTCAACCGGAAATGGCAATGATGGCACATTAAAAAATATAGATCAGCTATTGCGTCCGGAAGGGGTATTCGGCGGGGCCATTGATTTCAGCAATTCCAATACAACAGGGCATATTGAAATCCCTCACCAACCTGAGCTTTCCTTTGATTATGACCCGTTTTCCATATCGTTATGGATGCGACTGGGATCTATCACCAACGAAAGCACTTACCTGTTGCACAAAGGAGCCAATAATGCCGTTGAAGGGACAGAGCGAAACGGGAAATGGTTTGGCCTTGAAATGCGCGACGGGATTTTCAGGTTTGCCGTTGATGATAACAATAAAAAAACGGAACTTGCCTCATCCACCTCAAGTTTTGTTACGGGTGAATGGGTGCATGTGGTGATCATCAGGGATGCATACAAGAAAAAGCTATGGCTGTATAAAAACGGCATGATGAATACCCAGGTGAATGACAATACCACCGGTGTTGCCTGCGATCTTCCCCTGGTGCTCGGAAACTCCGATTTTATGAATACGCCTTACTTCGGAGAAATAGATGAACTGGTAATTTGCAGGCATGTTCTCACGGCAGGTGAAATTGACAGCCTGTACCGTTTCAACAAGATACCTACCTTGCCTTATATGCCATCCGGGATCCATTCGTTTGCTGACCTGGTAACGGATATGCTTGTTTATCCGAATCCTTTTTCTGCCAAGGTCAACATAGAGTTTCATAATGGCATTCAAAATGATGTTTATATTGAAATATACAATGCTGCAGGACAGCTGGTGACGAGTATGAAAAAGGCCGTGATACCCAATACCAGGAACAGGACCACCTGGGATGGATCTGCTGCTGACGGGTCGGATGTAAGCAATGGATTATATTTTATATTAATTAAAGATAAATATGGAGCCGTAACAGGAAAAGAAAGCATAATGAAAACAAAATAACAAATTTAAAACCCTATCAGTCATGACAAATGCAGTATCATACAAATTCATTCAGACTTCTGGTCTGAAGCATTGTTTTTTTGCAGGCGTTTTTGCTTTATGCACCCAGTTTTCATTTTCTCAGGATTATAAATTTGAACAGACTGATGATCCCCATAAACTGGTTGTCATGGAAGCCGAGAATTTCAGTTCCAATACCCCCGTTGGAGATGTTGCCTGGATGGCGACCGATTCGCCGGTTGATTTTTCAGGTCAGGGAGCCATGATGGCGGTCACGGGAGGCCCTTTCACTACCATAGAAACTGTCCTTGCCGGATCAGCCGTTATGACGTATAAAATTAAGTTCATAAAAGCAGGACAGCATTATATCTGGGCCCGGGCCAGCAGGACGGGCGGCGGCGACGATTCATACCACGCCGGTGTCGATGGTGTGATTACAGATTCATCATTATTCCTGACATTCCACATGACTACTTTCGATAACGGAACCTGGGGCTGGATTTATTACCGAAGCACGGCAGGACAGGCCAGCGTTGATATTCCCTCCGCTGGTGTGCATGATTTAAATATATATATCCGGGAAAACGGATTCAGGATTGATAAAATATTATTAACAGAAGATCCGGCGACCAGCTACACGCCGGAAGGGATGGGCCCCGATGAAACGCTGGCATCCTCGGCAATCCCTCCTGCCACAGTGGATAATGGTGTTTTTTCAGTCTACCCCAACCCGGCTGACCGGCAGGTCAATATTCAGATAAAGGACAACCCATACAACGGAGGCATCCTTAAGATCTATGACCTTCAGGGAAGACAGCTGCGGATCCTTCATCCCGGCAGTCATCATACCCTGGTGGCCGATATATCGGATTTCGAACCGGGAGTGTATATCATGAAATTCGAACTGAATGATCAGTGCATTGCTGTCAGCAGGTTTTTTAAAAATTGATGACTCTAATAGAACCAAGAGTCAAAAGACAAGAATCAAGACAGGGACAAGGTACGAGTCAAGATAAAAGAAGGAAGACTGTGAGACCTGCCTGCCGTCAGGCAGGCTGCAGGACTTCTTTACAGCTTGAAGTCTTTAGTCTGTAGCCAGTTTTCAATAGTCTGCAGCCCTTACCTAAACACCTAAAAGGCTAAACCGCTAACTGGCTGACTTTATAATGGCACGACTGATCAGTAAATACAATACTACAGTATGAGCACCAATGCTATGAATAAATTCGAATTTCTGCTGGGAACCTGGGACCTGGATTATAAAATCCCCAAAAGTGACTTTAGCGAGCCGGGTACTGACAAAGGCACCGGGACTTTCAAAAAAATAATGAATGACCGATACGTTCTATTTGAATATTCAACACAATCGGGATCAGAAGCAAAGGGCATTTTTGCCTGGGATGATAAAGCCGGGATATACCGGTACTGGTGGTTCGAAAACTCCGGAAATTTTCAGACTGCAACCTGCAATTTTATAGATGACTCAATCCTTGCCATGAACTGGCACGATACCCTGCTGATACAAAGCTTTACCAGGGAATATCCCGACAGGGTAATCCTGAAAATGCTATACCCTGTTACAAACGGCGGACACGAGCCGGTGCTGGAGGTGATCTTGACCAGGAAGGCCGGACAGGCCTAACAGGTTTCCGAAACATATCAGGTTTTTATGCTTCATAAACTGAAATTAAACCTATTATTTTTGAAAGCACCGGGGGACAACTCAATAACGGCCGGCTTTTGAAAAAAACTATCCCTGGTATCGCGAGAGAATCCTGAGCAGCGTGGAATAGGATTTAGCCTGGTCCTCCTGGGTAAAATCCACGAATTGGAGGGTGGCCAGCTCAAATGGCATCTGAACGACCTGGCGATGAAGTACCGGAATAATGGGCTTGTCCTGCATAAAGAAGTATTTGTACTCCATTTTCACGAATCTCGAATTCAGGGCTTCCGGACTGATGACCAGCAAAAGGGTTTTACATACCTGCAATGCTTCTCCTATTGCATCCAGCCAGTCATTGCCACCTTCAATATAATGCTGGTCAATCCATACTTTATGGGATTCCTTAGCGAGGTCAGCTACCAAAGGGGAGACAAAAAAAAAAGATTTGCAAAATCTTATGGATAGTGAAAATAAAAAATACACCAGGCTGCAAAATAACCGGGAATCAATACTTTTAATTCAAATGCATTATCTTTTAATCATATTTTATTAAATTTATGTAGTATTGATGCTGAATTTAAAATATCAAAATATGAAAGCGGAACGGACATTTGACCTTCTTGAAAGGTACAGGGAGCAATTTGCTGATAAGGAAGATGCTCTCTGCAGCAAGCAAAATGGGGACTGGGTAAAATACAGCTCGGGTGATTATATCGAAAATTCCCATAACTTCAGTTATGGCCTGCTGGAACTGGGATTGGAAAAAGGGGATAAGATCATTACCATATCTAACAACCGCCCCGAATGGAACTTTGCTGACATGGGCATGGCCATGATCGGTGTCATCCATGTGCCGGTTTTTACATCCCTGAGTACCGATGATTATCTGTATATTATCAACCACAGTGAAGCAAAGCTCATCCTGGTGTCCGACAAGAAATTGCATAAGGTGGTCAGTCCTGCAGTTTTTGCCTCAGGCCAGCCAATCCAGATCTATTCCTTCGACGAGATCGACGGCGCGAAAAACTGGAGGGAGATTTTGGAAGCCGGTAAAAATAATACCGAAAAACACAGGCAGACGGTCGAAACCATAAAAAGTTCCATCCGCCCGGATGATTTTGCTTCCCTTATTTACACCTCCGGGACAACCGGCAAAGCCAAAGGCGTCATGCTTACGCATCGGAATATGGTTAGCAACTTCCTGGCTGCGGCCCAAGTCTTTAACCTGAGGCCGGAAGACAAATATCTGAGCATATTGCCACTTTGCCACGTGGGTGGCAGGCTTGGCAATTACCAGACCCAGTACAGCGGGTCCAGCATCTATTATGCGGAAAACATGGGGACCATAGCTGCAAACCTGGCTGAAATAAAGGCTGATGGCTTTGACGCCGTTCCCAGGGTAATTGAAAAATTTTATGAGGTCATTATCTCCAAGGGCAGTAAGCTTGAGGGCATCAAGAAAAAGTTGTTTTTCTGGGCCGTTGGCCTCGGGCTGAAGTATAAACCATTCGGCGAAAACGGATGGCTGTATGAAAGAAAGCTGAAAATGGCCGATAAGCTGATATTCACCAAATGGCGCCAGGCACTGGGCGGCAATGTGAGGATAGTTGGCTGCGGGGGAGCCAGCCTGCAGGCAAGACTCGAAAGGGTTTTCTGGGCTGCCGGTATCAAAATAATTAATATGTACGGCCTCACCGAGACCTCTCCTATCATTACCATCAACAGGACCGAAAAAGGAAATGTCAAACTGGGTTCTGTCGGCACCGTCATAGAAGAAGTTGAAGTTAAAATTGCCGATGACGGAGAGATATTGTGCAAGGGACCCAATGTAACACCCGGTTATTACAAAGATCCCGAACTTACAAAACTGGCCTTTGATGAAGAGGGATGGTTCCATACCGGTGACATAGGGCATATCGAGGACGGAAAATTCCTTATGGTAACCGACAGGAAAAAAGAGATCTTTAAGCTCTCGAATGGCAAATTCATCGCTCCACAGATCATTGAAAACATTTTTAAGGAGTCGCCCATGATTGACCAGATCATGGTAATCGGCGAGCACGAAAAGTTCGCCAGCGCATT
>Ga0105099_10001445_pt1 | contig 14940 bp, 12 predicted proteins | sample PPLLak3cmMay2015_2_FD_79138 | JGI IMG/M metagenome (GOLD analysis project Ga0105099, IMG submission 79138) | Freshwater sediment microbial communities from Prairie Pothole Lake near Jamestown, North Dakota, USA - PPLs Lake P8 Core (1) Depth... | ecosystem: Environmental > Aquatic > Freshwater >... | reverse complement strand
TTTCTTATTAAAAAGGAGGTTTGCCTATGCCTGAAGAATTTAAAGCGGGCTGCGCCCGCCCAACCGGGGGACCTGTGGGAGAAGCTGTCGCTCAGGAAGTAACAGAGGAGAATAAAAAGTCAAAGGAGGTTACTGCCATGATAAAAGTAGGAAGAAAAGCGCCTGATTTTTCTGCGCCGGCGTACTTGAACGGAAAATTTGTGAACATTAAATTGTCTGAATACCTGGGCAAATGGGTTGTTTTATGCTTTTATCCGGGTGATTTCACATTCGTCTGAGCTACTGAAATTTCAGCAGTTGCTGAAAAATTTCCCGAATTCCAGAAACTGGGCGTTGAAGTGCTCTCTATGAGTATAGACAGTGTATTTGTTCATAAAATGTGGAATGATCACGAGCTTTCAAAAATGGTTTCAGGCGGTGTTCCTTTCCCCATGCTGTCGGACGGCGGCGGCAAGGTAGGTTCAATATACGGCGTATATGACGAAGATGCCGGCGTGGAAACCAGGGGCCGGTTCATCATTGACCCTGACGGAGTAATACAGGGATTTGAAGTATTGACGCCTCCGGTTGGAAGAAACGTGAAAGAGTCCCTGAGACAAATTCAGGCATTTCAGCTGGTAAGAAACAGTAAAGGCACAGAAGCAACGCCTTCAGGATGGAAGCCCGGCAAGATGACCCTCAAGCCGGGCGCAGGCCTTGTCGGGAAAGTCTGGGAAGTATGGAAAACGGAAATGGCCTTTGATTAAAACTATCGATATCGTAAGAATCCAAAAAACAGTTTTAACCCGGCGGGAGAGGGGATGCCCTATCCCGCCTATAGTGATAAATTGACTATTCCTGTTTTGCCTGCGGCAGAACCGGTCTTAACCACCCCGGTATAATGACGGGTTTTTCCCAAGTCGGCCACCATATTTTGCGGCCGGTTATTCATTGACATACAGTTGTATCTTACCTATACTCGCCGCCTGAAAAATAGTTTCTATCAAATAAAACATGATATTTTTGCAAACAGTATCCAAAATCTTATTTGACAGGTCAAAACGGGAAGGGCTTCGATTAAGAATTACACCATTTCAGTCGATAATTACAGTTGTTGTGAGCTTCGTGTTGCTTTGGATCACAAGTGCTGGCAAAGGTATACGGTGTGGGGCCGCCTGTAAAGGAATATTATGTTATTTAAAGATATCAACTCAATTATTAACCGGTTCTCCGAAAAGTTGCGCATTACTCCCCGCTGGCCCTGGTATTTGATCGGCATTATAATTTTTCTTTCCGAGATAGTAACCCTCATAATGAACAGTATTAACAGTTTCATCTGGTGGGGCCGCATAGATTGTGACCTGTTGATAATCGGAACCATAGATGCCTTTGTTGCGGCAGCCTTTATTGGGCCTATTGCCGTTTTTTTCATCCGGCATGCATTCAGCCTCGAAGATTTCAACCGCAATCTCCAGGGTCAGATGGCTGAACGTATCCGCTCTGAAGAGGAGCGGCGCATTCTGGAGGAAAGGCTCCAGCAGGCCAAAAAGATGGAAGCCATAGGGATGCTGGCCGGTGGTGTGGCTCATGATCTTAACAATATCCTTAGTGGGCTGGTAGGTTATCCGGATTTATTGCTGATGCGATTGCCGGCTGACAGCCCGCTGCGGGAACCGCTTCTTGCCATAAAAGAATCCGGACAAAAGGCAGCTGCTGTGGTTCAGGATTTGCTGACCCTTGCCCGGAGAGGCATTCAGACGGAAACAGTGCTTAATCCTAATGAGGTTATCAGGAATTATCTTAAAAGCCTGGAGTTTAAAAAACTGGAGACAGCCAATCCACGGATGGTTATTGAAACCCGGTTGTCACCGGATCTGCTCAACATCAGGGGATCTGCTGTTCATCTGGGTAAGGCTCTGATGAACCTTGTGATCAATGCATGTGAGGCGGTCAATGGCTCCGGCCTGGTGAACATAGTTACAGAGAATGTGCATCTGGATACGGTTTTACATTCCCATGAAACCATTCCACCGGGAGACTATGCCATGATCGGCGTCAGTGATTCGGGCGAAGGGATAGCTCCAAATGATCTGGAAAGAATATTTGAGCCGTTTTATACCAAAAAGGCCATGGGCCGCAGTGGCACGGGCCTGGGGCTTGCAGTGGTATGGGGAACCGTCAAGGACCATGGTGGGTTTATCGACGTACGGAGCATTGCGGGCCAGGGTGCCCGTTTATTAGTCTATCTGCCCGCCATACATGAAGAAATAGAATCCACAGGATTGCTGCCGGAAGCCGCTGATGCATGGAAGGGTAAGGGCGAAACCATCCTTGTTGTTGACGATGATCTTCAGCAGCGGGTGCTGGCTCAAAGCATTCTTTCATATCTAGGGTATGTCGTTCAGACCGTGGCAGGAGGGATTGAAGCAGTGGATTATCTGAAGAAAAAAGCGGCGGATCTTGTTGTGCTGGACATGATAATGGACCCCGGCATAGACGGCCTGGAAACCTTTCAGCGCATCCAACAGATTCATCCCGGGCAAAAAGCAATTATAACAAGCGGTTTTTCCGAAACAACGCGCGTGGAGCAGGCCATGGTACTGGGCGCTGGTACTTACCTGCGCAAGCCTTATCTGGTGGCCAAGCTGGGCCAGGCTGTTCGCAAAGAACTGGACAAACCAAACCCTCCCTCAGGGGTTGATGTCTTAGGGCGCAGTATTCCCGAGTCTACCGAAAGGAAATTGGCCGCGAACAGATGCCACTCAGCATCAACTTCAGGAAGGAAAGATCTCTTTTATTAGTTGAAATGAGAAGAATAGTGTTTAATCTGTCTATACTTTTAATAGGGCAGTTCTTTAACATCTCTGATGCTTTAAATCTTGTTTTAAAACTCACGATAGTATAGACAGGAAAGACTGCGGGCATAATTTATTATCCGATCCCTGGCATACATAACAGAGGAGATGGAACATGCTTAAAGCATATCTCAAAAGGCTGCACGCAATCTACATGCAGGGTGATGCGAGAGAGGAAAGCTATTATTCCGCGCTCGAATGCCTGCTTAATGATTATGCGGAAAACGCGGGTAAAAAGAACATCCACGTGACGGTCCTGCCGAAGAGAACCGAAGCCGGCAACCCCGACTTCAGAATATGGGACGGCAGGCAGCACATAATCGGCTATATTGAAGCAAAAGATATTTCCATTCATAATCTTGCCGCAATTGAATCGTCCGGCCAGATGAAAAGATATCTCTCCACATTTCCTAATCTGATTTTAACCAATTATTTTGAATTCAGGCTTTATATCAACGGCACTTTTGTCGAAAGTGTTCAGATCGGAAGGCCTTTTATAGTTTACCAGTTGGAGAAAGTTCCTCCGGTTGAAAAAGAGGATGCTTTTTTTAGGTTGCTTGAAAAGTATTTTTCCTTTTCTTTACCGAAAGTCCATGATGCAAAAACCCTTGCTGTAGAACTTGCCAAAAGAACTCGCTTTTTGAAGGATGAGGTCATAGCACAGGAGCTGAGGGAAGAGGAACAAACCGAAAAGGGATTAATCAGAGGCTTTTATAAAGCTTTCAGGGATTATCTTATCACCAGTCTTACGGAGGATGAGTTTTCAGACCTCTATGCACAGACTATAACCTACGGTCTGTTTGCCGCCCGGACACGTTCCGGCAACGGTTTCAACAGAAAGCTTGCCTATGACAATATCCCTCAGACAACGGGCATACTAAGAGATCTCTTTCAGTTTGTTTCTTTAGGCTCGCTTCCTCAACAGATGGAATGGATTATCGATGATATATCTGAAATCCTGTCCGTTACGGACATAAACAGGCTGCTGCATCAGTTTTTCCATGAGGGCAAAGGCAAAGACCCCATAATCCATTTCTATGAAACATTTCTCTCCGAGTATGACCCGAAGACAAGAGCGATGAGAGGAGTATATTACACTCCCGAACCCGTTGTCTCTTATATTGTACGTTCATTAAACGTTATCCTCAAAGGACGTTTTAATAAGCCTCACGGTTTTGCGGATAATAATGTAACGGTTCTTGATCCTTCGGCAGGCACCCTTACTTTTCTGGCAGAGACAGCTAAGCTTGCGGTTGATGAATTTGTAACCGGATATGGAGAGGGGGGCAAAAAAAACTTTATAAAAGATCACATCCTGAAAAACTTCTATGCCTTTGAATTGATGATGGCCCCGTACGCTGTCGGACATTTAAAGATGTCTTTTCTGCTTGAAGAATTAGGATACAAATTACAAAAGGATGACAGGGTAAAGCTATACCTTACCAATACTCTTGAAATGGAAGAACTTGCGCAGACAGAACTCCCGGGCATGGCTTCCCTGTCCGAGGAGAGCCACCTGGCCGGAAAAGTGAAGAAAGAGCAGCCCATATTGGTGATATTGGGAAATCCGCCTTATTCGGTGAGTTCCGTCAATAAATCGGATTTTATCGAACGTGAGATGAATGTCTATAAAGAAGATGTTCGAAGCGAAAGGAACATTCAGCCTCTTTCGGATGATTATATAAAGTTTATCCGTTTTGCTCACTGGAAGATTGCCCATGACGGGAAGGGCCTCATCGGGATGATTACCAATAATTCTTATCTATCAGGATTGATCCACAGGGGCATGAGAAAGAAATTGGTTGAAAGCTTTGATGAGATCTATATTTTAAACCTGCATGGAAACAGCCGCATAGGAGAAAAAACCCCGGATGGCGGCAAGGATGAAAACGTCTTCGATATACAGCAGGGCGTATCAATTGCATTGTTTATCAAAAACCCATCTCCGCTACCGGGCAGAGGAAGGCGAAGAGGATCAAGCTCTAAGGTTTTCTATCAGGATGTTTATGGTTTGAGAGAAGATAAATACAGCTATTTAAATGCCTTCGACGTCAGCACGACAAAATGGCACGAGCTGAAACCGGTGGAACCGCAATATTTTTTTGTGGAAAAAGATTTTTCGCAAAAGTCCGAATATGATCAATTTGTATCTATTACTGAAATATTCGACAAATATTCAAGCGGGATAAAAACCCATAGAGACCATCTTGTCGTTGGATTTACAGAAGAAGAAATCAAACAAAGAATGAGAACGTTTGTAAGTAATTTGCCTGACGATATTGTTGCCCTGTCTCTGAACCTGAAAGACACCAATGATTTTAAACTGAAAACCATCAGAGAGAAGCTGAAGAAAGAAAACTGGAAAATATCTATCCTGCCGTTTTCATATCGTCCTTTTGACAGGAGATATATCTGCTACAGGTCAGAATTAATTGATAGAGACAGGCATGAGATAATGCGGCATCTGCTCCATGAAAATCTTGGTCTTATGGTTTCAAGACAGGTTCTTAGAGAATTCAGACATGTATTCGTTACAGTTGATATGGTGAATTATAATTTTATTGATCTGGCCGGGCAATTTGGAACCGGTTATGTTTTCCCCCTCTATTCTTACCGGGGAAAAAATAGGCCCAAGAAAAACTCTTTCGGCAGCACGATGATGCTTTTTGAACCGGAGGCTGACTATGGAGCGAAAAAACCTAATTTATCAGCCGGCTTTGTCGATAGCTTATCAGGAAGATTCAAAAAGTTGCCTGAGCCTGAGCAGATTTTCTATTACATTTATGCTGTTCTATATTCTGAAATATACAGGGAAAAATATGCGGAATTCCTCAAAATAGACTTTCCGAGAGTGCCGTTTACAAACGACTATAAGTTGTTCGTTAAAATGGCAGAATACGGCAGCAGGCTTGTTGATCTGCACCTGCTTAAATCGTCGGAACTTGATTCTACGATTGTAAAATTTCAGGGAAAAGGAGACAACAGCGTCGAGAAGCCGAGGTATGATGAAACGGGACTTCTTTACATCAACAACGGCCAGTATTTCGAGAGGATAACACCCGATGTATGGAGCTATCGGATCGGAGGTTATCAGGTTTGTGATAAATGGCTTAAGGACCGCAAAGGCAGGACTTTATCGCTGGAAGAAATAAAGCTGTACTGCCGGATTGTTACAGCTCTGAAGAATACGATTGCTGTTCAAAAAAAGATTGACGATATCTATCCTTCAATTGAGAAAGACATCATAAATATATAAGTATTACCGGCAAAACCCCTATCGACTCATTTCGGGGGTTGTTTTAATGATATGTCCAGGATCTTTACCGGCTCATCAAAAGTTTTCCAGCCATGTTGTTTGCCTGATGGTATAAAATAGGATTCATTGGCGCTGAGCAGCTTGTGTTCTTCATCTATGAACATTTCTAATTGACCATCTATGATGATACCGCACTGATCGAATGGATGTTTGTGCCCAGTATCCTCTTTCCTTGGACCTATTTCCATGCAAGCCATGATCAGGTTGTTTCCGATTTCCGCCTTACTCATAATACCAGGTCTGAACTCTTCCAGTTCCAGTACTCCTAAATTCCAGAAAGCCATGTCTTCCTCCTTATGCCTCACGCCTAAACAAGTCTATTTACCGGATTTCCATATCACGAATTTTTCATAACGGCGTTGCTCAACCTTACGAATTCCTCGACTGTAAGGGTTTCGGCGCGGCGCGCAGGATCGATGCCGGCGAAGTCTAATGCCGAAAGAGCGGTTATTGCGTCTATTTCAAGCTCGCTTCCTGAAAGGGCATTTTTGAGGGTTTTGCGCCTTTTCCCGAAAGCGGCCTTGATTACGCTGAAAAAGAACTTTTCATCATCTGCCGGAAAATCCGGGCTATCCTTGAATCTTATATCTATTATCTGGGAGTCTATCTTGGGCGCCGGGAAAAAGAGAGATGCTTTGACATCGGCGATTTTTCCGATCCCGGCGCAGTACCGAAGCATTACTGATATCCGGCCGTAATCTTTGCATCCCGGCTTTGCGCATATCCTTTCAGACAGCTCCTTCTGGAACATCAGAATGGCGCGGCTCAGGAATTTTCTCTGAATAATGAGCTTTACCAGCACCTGGGATGAAATATTATAAGGAAGATTACCGATAACGACTATTTTACGGCCGTGTTGTGCCGCTATGCTTTCAATCTCCGTTTCGAGGATGTTCTCATTTACTATGCTGACGTTATCGATATTTTTTGCGTTAAGCTCGCTTTTCAACAGAGGTAAAAGATTCAAGTCCTTTTCAACCGCGTATATTTTTTCTGCGGCAAGAGCAAGCGGAACTGTGAGGGCTCCAAGGCCGGCTCCTATTTCTAGAACAATATCCTCTTTCAATATGCCGGAACGAGAGACGATCATTTCAGCCGTTTTCGGGTCGGAAAGAAAATTCTGGCCGAACTGCTTTTTGGGGGAAAGGTTAAATGCTGAAAGAAGCGAACGTGGTGATGTCATGAAGCAGGTGTTTCCGGTTGATTCAATAATAGTCTCCTGCGGCTCCGGAATTTTTTGACAAGGCGGCGGGTTATATAATATGCGGCAACAGCGGGCGGGATTCCTATGATTATTCCACCCGTTAACAGGGCGATCGTCGCTTTTAATCCCAGTTTTGTCAACTCGGTGAATGTCGTGAATTTAGCGTCATAAGGTAATGATGTGCCCAGGATCAGTGCGCCTGTTTTATAACTCCCCAGATAGATAAAGGGTATGGTAAGAGGATTTCCTATCCAGACTCCTATAGCGGCGGCACCCTTGCTTGCCCGCAGGAAATACGCCAGAGCTATTGCAAGAAATGTATGAAAAGGAAAAGTCGGGGTGATTCCGACAAAAATTCCTATAGCCATTCCTGACGCTATAAAATTCGGATCACCTTTAAGTTTTTTTACGCGTTCGGCAAATTCATTTATTTTCTTCTTCAAATTCATAATTACAAATTGATTTTGCAGGAATATATAATTTATATAAAACTGATTTTTGATTATGCAATCTACATCAAATCCCGTGCCGTTTACAAGAATATTTATTGCTCTTGCATCATATGGGAAATCACAGGGCAGCAAATAATTTTAGGGCATTGCCTGTAATACCTGTGAAATTATTGCACGAGATCTGAGTAAAAGCCGCGCATTACCTGCTTTAGCATAGTGTCCATCCGGAAACTAATGATAGACACTATCTCGTTTCCAATTCGGAAATCGGCAATTTTGGGCAAGCTCAAGGAAATCAAGGGATTGTGAGGAGACATACGCAATGTATGTCGCACAAGAAATCCCGTAGATTGACATAGAGATCGCCCAAAAGGGCCATTTCCGGATGGAAAATAGCCTATGGTTGTTCTGCCGGGGCATCAATCTGATGAAGCTTGACTTTAATAGTTTTATCAATTAGTTTTGAACCGAAACAGTGAGCGCATTCCTCGCTGCCTGTAGCGGGGTGGAGAGCGAATATGATTCATGACTGGAAAAGGAGGCATATGGTTAAGAAAAGGGGAAAATCGGTCAGCTTTGATGCCATGGTCAAGTTTTTTATGTTAAATTATGATATTCCGTCGAGGAAAGATATTCAAAAGATCGCTGCCAGGCTGGATCATCTTGAGACTCTGATAAAAAGCACCTGTATTCCTGCGAAAGCACGGCGCGCTGCGGCCTTCTCAGGCAGGGGAGCATCCTCAGGGGAAAAGCCGGTCAAAACAGCTTTTGAAATGGTGTTCGGAGTGATAAAGAGCTTTGACCAGGGAGCCGGCTTTGCTGAAATTCAGGCAAAAACCGGTTTCAGCGAAAAAAAAATCAGAAATATCATATTCAGGCTCAACAAGTTCGGAAAGATCAAAAGAAAGAGCAGAGGGAGTTATGTCGCGGTATAGTATCGGGGATCAGGGGGTCAGGGATCAGGGGCCAGAGATCATGTGGCAGTCAATCGTGAATAGTGAATAGGAATGTTAAGAAGACTGACGACTGAAGTTGCTAACAGTCTTTAGTCTAAACCCTTCAGCCTATTATACAAACAGTAAACCGGGATTGTAAATGAATAATACTACAGACAGTAATAATGAAAATATTTATGAGGGTGAGATAATTTCAGGCTACAGCGTGAAGTGCGTTGCAAGGCTGCCTGAAATCAGCTCATTTTACTATGAACTTGAGCATATGGCCACGGGCGCCGGGCACATTCACATAAGCAATAAAGACAGAGAGAACACCTTTTGTGTTGCTTTCAAAACAGTGCCTGCAGATTCAACCGGAGTTGCCCATATACTTGAGCACACCGTATTGTGCGGTTCCAGGAAATTCCCGGTGCGGGATCCTTTTTTCTCGATGATCAAAAGAAGCCTTAATACCTTTATGAATGCTTTTACAGCGTCCGACTGGACTATGTACCCCTTTTCGACACAGAACAGGAAGGACTTCTACAACCTCATGGATGTCTATCTGGATGCCGCCTTTTTCCCTCTGCTGGACGAGCTAAGTTTCAGGCAGGAGGGACACCGCCTTGAAATGGAAGAGGAAACGGTGGACGGCAAAAACCTCGGTCTTGTTTACAAGGGCGTTGTTTATAACGAGATGAAGGGCGCGATGTCCTCTCCGGACCAGGTTCTGGCGCGTTCGGTGTTGAATGCCCTCTATCCTTTAACCACATACGGTTTCAATTCAGGCGGAGATCCTGCCGTCATCCCGTCTTTGAGTTACGAAGGTCTTAAAAGATTTCACGAAAGGCATTACCATCCAAGCAATTCCTTTTTCTACACTTACGGGAACATTCCTTTGCGGGAAAACCTGTCTTTCATAGAAGAAAAAGTATTGAATAAATTTGAGCGCACCGACCCGGATACGGTTGTTCCCGCTCACCCCCGGTGGAGCGAACCCAAAGCAGCCCGTTATTACTATCCGCTGTCAAAGAATGAAGACCCTCTCAAAAAGAACCAGGTCTGCGTTGCATGGCTGACATCGGATATAAACGATATTTTCGAGGTGCTCGTGCTGGTGTTGCTGGAGCATATTCTTCTCGGGAATGCATCTTCCCCTCTCCGTAAGGCGCTCATAGATTCCGGTCTCGGCTCATCCCTTTGCGATTCGTCCGGATATGATCCCGGAAACAGGGATACGATGTTTGTATGCGGTCTGAAGGACGTCAGGGAATCGGATGCCGCTGAGATTGAAAGGATAGTCTTTCAAACTCTTTCGGAACTTGCCGGAAGGGCGATAGATAAGGAGCTTATAGAGTCGGCAATTCACCAGGTAGAGTTTCACCGGAAGGAAATAACAAATACGCCTTACCCGTACGGGATTAAACTCATGCTTTCATTCGCGGGAAGCAGGCTGCACGGGGGGGACCCTTTCAGGATACTCAACCTTGATGAAGATCTGAACAGGCTCAGGGAGGAACTGTCGAAAGGGCCTCTCTTTGAAAACAGGATAAGAAAATATTTCATCGGCAATCCCCACAGGGTGCTTTTAACGCTTGTTCCGGATCATGACATGGAGCAGAAGGAAAACAGGAGGGTGGCAGAAGAGCTTGAAAGAATAAGGAAGAGTTTAAGCAAAAGTGATATTGAAAAAATCAGAAATGAGGCAATAAACCTTAAAGCCCTCCAGATCAAAAGAGAGGATCTCGCCTACCTTCCGACCCTTGAGATTTCGGATATACCGCCGTCTTTGGAGGATGTGAAGGAGACCGCCTCCTATGGCAAGCTCCCGGTATCATGTTATGAGCAGCCCACCGGGGGAATTTGTTACTTTACCGCTGCTGCAGGAACCGGATTAACCGACGAGCGGCTGATGACTCTTGTTCCATTCTTCTGTTTCGCTTTTTCACGGACAGGCACTACTGTCAGGAATTACTCGGATATGGCAAAGCGCATCGATGCCTTTACCGGCGGAATCGGTCTTTCTGCAAATGCAAGGAGAGGATTTGAAATATCCGGCCCGTGCGTCCCGTTTGTATCTTTTAACGGGAAATGTCTTGCACGCAATATTGATATGATGTTTGACATAATCAGGGAGCTTATCTTCAAGCATGATTTTTCCGACCTTTCGCGTTTGAAGAACCTGCTTCTCGAGTACAGGGCAGGGCTTGAATCGATGGTTGTGTCCGGCGGTCACAGGCTGGCCATTTCGCTTGCGTCCCGGAATTTTTCAAACACCTCGGCGTTAAATGAAAAATGGAACGGGATTCATCAGCTCCTTTTTATAAAAGAGCTGACCGGGGATATTTCAGACGATAAATTAAAATCGCTTTCAGATGACCTTGCTTTAATCGCTTCGCAGGTAATGACCGGAAAAAATTTTAAAACGGCAGTCATAGGCGATGGGAGCGCGCTTTCCGCCGCACTTCCGCACGCTCTTTCCATCGGAGAAGGGCTTCCGAAAGGCATGCGTGATTCATTTTCATTAAACGGTGTTTCAACGGGCAAAGTTATGCCTAATGAGGGATGGAGCACTTCATCAGCGGTATCTTTCGTGGCATGCGTTTTTAATGCCGTCCGAATGGATCATGAAGATGCGCCTGTCCTTGCTGTTACCGGGAAGCTGCTCAGGTCCATGTATCTTCACCGCGAGATTCGCGAAAAAGGAGGGGCATACGGGGGGTATTCGATTTACAGCCCGGAAGACGGACTCTTCTCCTATGCTTCATACAGGGATCCGCATATAATCAACACCCTTAAGGTTTACAGGGAAGTGCCGGCATTTATCAGAGCGGGAAATTATTCTGAAGAAGATGTAAAGGAGGCTATTTTGCAGGTTTGCTCCGAAACAGACAAGCCCGATCCGCCGGGTCCGGCGGCAAGAAAGGCTTTTTACCGTAAAATCGTATCTCTTTCTGATGAGATGAGGGCGCATTATAAAAGCGGGATGCTTGCGGCGACACGGGAAAAAGTGATCAAAACTGCGGAAAAGTATTTTAGTGATGACGAAACAAAGTGCGGAATAGCGGTTATATCGGGTGAAGAGCAGCTTAAATCAGCCAATGCACAGCTTGGGAATTCGGCCCTGAAGCTATTTAAAATATGAAAGAAATAAGGCTGAAGGCTGAAGGCAAGAGGCGGAAGGCGTGAGGCAAAAGCCGAATGATGATTTTCAACTATTTGGGTATTGCTCATCGCAGTGAGGCCGGTCAGTGCCATAATTCTATTTGCGCAAGAGAAACTTTTACCGGCAAGACTGGTCGGAGTATAGCCTGCTTCCGTAAGATATTCGGCAAGTGAGTCGCCTGCCCTGCCGCATCCTACTATTGCAAATAAAGGTTTCACGGATGATTAATTTCCTTTTTTTATACGGCAAGAGGTGATATTTAGAATAAATGAAAAGGGGCTCGAAAAGCCGGGAGTTAAAAGGAAAGTCCGCGCATCAAATAAGCAGGTACCGTCAAAACTTAAGAGAAATATCGGTAAGGTTGAGAGAATGCTGAAATCTCCGGTAAAATCATTGAAAAACAAATAGTTGAACCCTTGAGTCCCCGAAACCGCGCCTCCTTTCTTCCAATTAATTGGGAGAAGAATCATATAATTATTGACTAAGTGGCGGGAGCTGGAATAAACAAGCTCGTTTTAATATTAATTTGCAAATACGAACAAGATAATTTTAATTTTGCTGCATATTGGGAGTTTATAATAAGAGATGATTCAGTCGATAAGAGGTTTTAAGGACATACTTCCGGGAGAAACCGGTGTCTGGCAGAAGATTGAAAAGACCGCGGTCTCCCTTTTTGAAGATTTCGGGTTTTGTGAAATCCGCCTTCCTGTTCTCGAGCATACGGAGCTTTTTTCAAGGAGCATAGGGAAAGATACCGATATTGTTGAAAAAGAAATGTATACTTTTGCCGACAGGAAAGGTGATTTTATTACCATGCGTCCTGAAGCCACGGCGTCGATTGTGAGGGCTTATATTCAGCACAGGCTGTATGCCGTTGATCCTGTCCAGAAACTATACACAATCGGCCCAATGTTCAGAAGGGAGAGGCCGCAAAAGGGGAGGTACCGGCAGTTTAGCCAGATAAATGCGGAGGTGCTGGGTGTGGATTCACCTCTTGTTGATGCCGAGCTGATATTCATGCTGGCTGAACTCTTCAGGAGACTCCTGGTTTCGGATGTCAGCGTGCATTTGAACAGTCTTGGGTGCCCCAAATGCCGGCCCGGTTTCACGAAGGCCCTTCAGAGATTCCTTGCAAAAGTTACGACACAGCTTTGTGCGGACTGCCAGAAGCGGAAGGATAAAAACCCGTTGAGGGTTCTTGACTGCAAGGTGCTGGCATGCCGCGAAGCGGTTGCGGACGCTCCGGCCATGATAGACCACCTGTGCGCAGAATGTGAAGCTCATTTTGCAACAGTTAAAAACTCGTTGAATAACCTGAAAGTTAAGTTTGAAATCGACAGGAGGCTGGTAAGGGGACTTGATTATTATACAAGAACGACCTTCGAGATCCAGACAGGTTCGCTTGGCGCCCAGAGCGCAGTTGCCGGCGGCGGACGATATGACGGTCTTATTGAGTCTCTTGGAGGACCGGCCCAGCCTGCTATAGGTTTTGCGATAGGATTTGACAGGCTTGCCGAGATAGTCGCAGCCGGCAACAATAATGCTGCCGGCGGGATAGATCTTTTTATTGCCGCTCTCGGGGAAAAAGCTAAAACGGCCGCTCTTGAATGGTCATGCGCCTTGAGCATTTACGGTATAAAAACCGAGACCGATTATTCGGATAAAGGCTTGAAAGGACTTATGAAGAGGGCTGACAGGCTCGGAGCAGGTCATGTTCTGATCGCAGGCGATAAGGAGCTTGATGAAGGTGTCGCCATTTTGAGGGACATGTCGACAAAAGAACAGGTTTCCCTTAAGATTGAAGGGATTATCGATACTCTTAAATCAAAACTGACGGCCAAGTAACAAATTGTTCTCACACTAAGATCACGGAGGACACAAAGACAAACCATAATGTTTTCAATAAATATTTCTTCGTGCCTTTGCGCCTTCGTGTGAAAAATTAACTTATTACAACGGTATCAGGTTTGATAAAGAATTTGAAAGGAATCAATTAATTGACCGATATACTTGGTGAAATGAGAAGAACCCATAACTGCTGCGAGCTTGTATCAGGTAATGCGGGTTCTGAAGTCGTTCTCATGGGATGGGTTCAGAGAAGAAGAGATCACGGAGGAGTGATATTTGTCGATCTGAGGGACAGGGAGGGAATTACGCAGGTTGTTTTCAATCCCGATTTTAATAAAGAAGTACACGAAAAGGCCCATGCCATAAGAAGCGAATTCGTGATCGGTATCCGGGGAAAAGTTTCGATGCGCCCCGAGGGGATGTCAAATCCGAATCTTAAGACCGGAGAGATAGAAGTTTTTACGACTGAACTTAAAATATTGAATGAAGCGGGGACGCCGCCGTTTTTGATTGAAGACTCTGTGGATGTATCTGAAAATGTGCGTCTCAAGTACAGGCACATCGATTTAAGACGTCCGAATATTCAGAAAAATCTGATCTTAAGGCACCAAGCGGCGGCTGCGGTCCGGCAGTACCTTAATGGTCTCGGATTTATTGATATTGAAACGCCTGTTTTAACGAAAAGCACTCCGGAGGGCGCTCGGGATTACCTTGTGCCGAGCCGGGTCAACCCGGGGATGTTCTACGCGCTTCCTCAGTCTCCGCAGCTTTTCAAACAGCTTCTGATGGTGTCGGGTTTCGACAGGTATTACCAGATTGTCCGCTGCTTCAGGGATGAGGACTTAAGAGCCGACCGCCAGCCTGAATTCACCCAGATAGATCTCGAAATGAGTTTTGTGGGTGAAGAGGATGTCATGGGAGTTGCCGAGGGCATGATAAAGACTCTTTTCAAAGGGGTGGTCGGCAGGGATGTTGCTGTTCCGTTTAAGAGGCTTCCGTATAAAGAAGCGATGGACCGTTTCGGGCTCGATAAGCCGGATCTTCGTTTCGGACTCGAATTGAAAGATGTTTCGGATATAGTAAAGACATCAGGCTTCAAGGTCTTTGCCGGTGTTGTGGAAAAGGGAGGGATTGTAAAAGCCCTTAATGCGAAGGGATGCGTTGAGTTTTCAAGAAAAGAGATAG
>Ga0105099_10001444_pt1 | contig 14945 bp, 25 predicted proteins | sample PPLLak3cmMay2015_2_FD_79138 | JGI IMG/M metagenome (GOLD analysis project Ga0105099, IMG submission 79138) | Freshwater sediment microbial communities from Prairie Pothole Lake near Jamestown, North Dakota, USA - PPLs Lake P8 Core (1) Depth... | ecosystem: Environmental > Aquatic > Freshwater >... | reverse complement strand
CGAGGTCGTGTAAACGATAACATGAAAACATGGGCGGCTCGTGCCGTTAAAGGACTAGTACCCGTTATGGCGGTTGCGGGGATGGCTTCAGCGACAACCATCGATATAAACGCCTCGATGTATCCGGTAATTCAGCTTATCGGACAATTAGCACCAATAGCAAACGCTCTTATAGAACCCGTAATAGCTTTCGGTATTCTAGGCGTTATTTCTGCGTTCGTGGGTGCAGTAGTTGGAATATTTTATATTCTGCCTAAAGTATTCCAGATAAACGTCGGAGACCGAAAAAAATAATTTTGGTCGTGTTTCTGTTTTTAATAAATTCTGTTTCTGCCCTTCAGGATATTAATTTGACTATTAATTCTAAAAATAGTGGTTTGTGTTTAAGTATTGATAGTTTTGACAATCCTTATTGTGATAATACTACGTTGATTATTGAGGGGACTAACGACCATATTATTTATATAATACCTGAAAGTGAAATATCTTATAATTCCACTATTACCGAAAAATTTAGGTATATAGTTTTTACGCCTTTAACTCTTTTGAGTGTGGTTTTATTATTGTTTATTATGATTATTTTTGTTATTGGGTTATTAAGAATGTTTGTGAGGAAATAAAATGGATGCAATAGATAAATCTATTAAATTAAAAAAATATTTTTATACCGCTAAATTGCCTTTAAATTCATTAGGGGGGCCTTATTCTACTTATGGCTATGTTTATGCTAAAAATAAAAAAGAGGCTTTTTATGATTTAACGGGTGTTATGAAGAAAAAGGGAATTTATAGAATACGGCGTTATGATGTTAAATTAAAAACTCAGGCTGAAATTGATAAAAAAGAGGCTCGAAAAATGGGTGTTAATGTTAAAAATTATCGTGATTATATGAAAAGTTTTGAAGAATGAAAATTAAATATTTATTTTTGTGAGGAAATAAAATGGATGCATTAGACCGAATAAAAAAGAAAAAAGAATATGATGATATTAATATTATTACTAAAGCTGATAGAAAAAAGTTTCGTGATACTGATAGAAATGTATTACAAACAGCTCGTAGCCTTTATAGAAATCCTGAAATGACTAAAAAAGAATTATTAGAAAAATATCGTAATATGGATGAGGATGAAAAGAGAATGCTTAGAGTATTTGTAAGAAGACTTCCATAATGAAAATTAAGTTTTTGTTTTTATTTTTGTTTTTGCCTTTTTGTGTTTCTGCTTTTAGTGTAGACTTTCAGGTATTAAATTTTAATACTTTAGCTCCGGTAGAAAATGCAAACATAACTTTAACTAATTCATCCGCTGAAATTAGCGTTTTAACCGATTCTGTAGGAATAGGAAATTTTAAAATATATGATAATTATACGGTAAGTATTTGGAAAAGCGGATATGCGACTTATGACGGAAATTTAAATGTAACTAATGATACAACAAAAACAATTTATTTAAATCAATTATCCACCGAGGGCATAGTTAAAATAACGGTGGTTGATTTAACTTTAACTGAGCATTCATCGGGTATATATTTTTCTAATGGTAGATTAAAGGATATTTATCCGTTAAATGCTACATGGGAATTACATAATAATTTAGGATATACATGGATTCCTATAATATCTAAAACCGATTTAATTTCTAATCCTACGGGATTAAGTAGATATATTTTTATGTTTTTCGGTGTATTTTTATCACTTATGGTATTTTTATTTCTAATATTAGTCGCAATAACTCTAATTTACACGGTGGTAAAATATGTCAAAAACTAAAATAATATTAGGTATATTTTTAATAAGTATTTTAAATGTAGATTCGCAAACAATGCCTTATACGGAATTTTGGACGGATTATATTCAAACAAATTATACCGGATTGACTATTAACACAAATAATAATATATCTCATTTATTTTTAATAGCTAATTATACTTATATTTCTACGGTTAGCGGATTAGAAAATTGGTATTTAAGTTTTAATGGATATTCTTTAACATGCGGAAACGCTAATAACACTTTTGGAAATTTTGGAACCGGACATAGTACAATTTATGCGACATATGCATATATCCCTAATCCTATAGACCAATTAAGCCCGTATAAACCTTTAGATTGTAATAGGAAAATAGGCGGTGCTTTTTGGTATATCAATACTCCGACATGCGTTAATAATTCTTATTGTGTAATAAATGGTACTTCTTCGGCAGGTGAATGTGTATTAAATCGTACGTGGTATAATTCTCTTACAGATGATGAAAAAAGATTAAGATTAATAATATTTTCGCCTTCGGCTTATACTTCTAATAAATCCATATTTAATTCTTCTCACGAATACGGATTAGTTTCTGAATCTGTATATGGTGTTACACCGAAGCAAACATTACCTTATGAGACAAATAGGTTATTATCTGGTGTTAATACTAATTTAGGATGCGGAAATTTTACGACAACAACGACAACAACATTACCCGGTAATTATTCTAATATATGTTTTTTATCTTCAGCTTATACTAATCCGTCTAAAACAAATTATGTAAATCTATCCAATACTAATATAAATATAAAAGGTGTTTATGGTTGGATTAATGATACAGTAACCGCCTCTAATGGTATAGGATGTTTTAATATTTCATATTTAATAGACGGGGGGAGATATACGGTTAATGCATATAATTTACCTGATTATATAGAAAAGGAATTTTTAACCGAAGTAACTTATATGAGTTTAAGTATAGATAATATTATTAATGGATATGTTTGGTTACCTTTTGATTATAAACCCATTTATAATTTAACAGTTAATGTTTCAAAAAATAATTATAATATTAATATGTTGAATAATGAAATATTTTTAGAATCATGCACTTCGAATAATTATAATTCATGTAAACCTTTATATAGTTATAATAGAAAAACCGATGCTTATGGAAATATTAGATATGAAAATATTTATTTAGAAAATAGATATTTATATATTGTAACTAAATATTCCGATGTTAATTATAATTTAGTAAAATCTCAAATGGTAGATTTATCTTTATATTCAGATACTAATATAACCATTTTATTTTCATATGGCGTTCAATCAGATAATGAATACTGTATAGATTTTATCGATGCTGATACTTACGGAAAAATAAATAATACGATATATTCCGTTTCTTATAGTGGTGCATTAATTAAAAGTGGTACATATAATTTAATTAAAGAATGTTTTAATTCTTCTTTAAATAATGTTAATTATCTTATTTCAGCTTCAGCCCCTAAATATTTACCTCACGAGGGGAGTATAGGATTAAATATAGGCGATACTGAAATACCGTTATTATTAAATCCAAATAATAAAAATTCATCATTTCAATTTATGGTAAACGGTACTATTTACGCTGAAGGAATACCAAAAAGCGGCATAAGTATTTCTTCATCGTGCAATACTAAATCTCAGATAACAAACACTAACGGATATTATGTTTTTTATAATATATCCGGTGGTTCTAATTGTATATTTACTCCATCGACAAGCGGTATTTATGAAAATATCCAAGAAATAAGAGAAGTAAACGAAAACATTATTTTAGATTTTTATCTAAAAAATTTAACTAATACGGAAAATAGGCGTAATATAAATATACATATAATATATGAAAATGTTTATAACGATTATTCAAATTTAGATGGTGCATATGTTACTTTATTTTGTGATGGTTATCCGACAAAATACATGTATTCCGATAGTTTAGGAAATGCTTTATTCTCGTCAATAGCTACTAATGCTATATGTTCGGTAAGTGTAACTAAGACCGGATTTAGTACGGTAAATAAACAGTATATAGGATTAGCTTTAAATTATGAAATAAAATTAAATCAGGAAAGTAATGGTCAATGTTTAATTTATGGTTATACAATATTAACTAATGGTTCTAATCCCTCACAAAAATTAAATAATATAGATGTTAAAATTTATGATGGAAACGATTTAATTAATACTGTATCGTCTAATACTGATGGGTATTATGAATCTTCGGTAATATGCGGAAAATCTTATAATGTAAAAGCAAATTATAATAATATTCCGGCTCAAATAACCGTAAAAACTCCGGTAGCTGAAGGTGGACAAGTAAGAGGGGATTTATCTTTTACAGTCGGAGCTATTAAAACAAACGAGTATTTTGATTTATTGATTTCCACTTTTACGGCTTTATTCGGTATTGTTTTAATAATATTTATTATGTTTGTTGTTTTAATATTTAGTAAATTAGTCGAAGAATTTTAATATGAAAAACATATTGATATTATTTTTATTAATAGGTTTTGCGGATGCCTCAATACCCGTAATTATTTTTAATAAAGATATGCCGCCTTCTTATGGTTATTGTAATGATTTAGACGGATGTAAATATTTTACACGAAAAAATCCTTTACCTTTTATATTATTACCATTATTTTTAATTATTATTTTTGTATTAACATTAAAATATTTTTATAATAAAATCTTATCTTTAGATTCTTATAAAGTGGTGAATAGATGAAAAAAATAATTATCATTTTACTTATTTTAATGCTAAATGTAAATGCTCAAATTTCAGAAACAACAAAAGATTACGATGTAAAATTTTTAAGACCGGAGCCTTTAAATCTTCCCGATGTTGATAAAGTTTTTAACGAATTGGAATATAATCCCGAAGGTGGATGTTTTCCTGAATGTTATTCTGATGTTTGGATATATAATACTGAAGAAATAGATTTTAATAAAATAAAAGTGGAATTTTTTGAGGATGATTATTCTTTTAAAATACCGTCTAAAGATATTTCGTATTCAATTATAGGAATTAGAAATAAAGAAGATATAGATTTTAAAACCGATATAAAAAATAATATTCCTATCGGTTGGAATAAAATACGAATAGCTGGATTAAAATCTAAAAATATAGATGTCGCATGGAGAATAAAAATAGATTATTCAGATAAAAGTTTAACGTCCGATAAATGGGCGTTATGGGCGAAAGGAGCTAATCCTATCGCATTTTCAAAAGGAATGCCTATAATTTATTATAAATTAGATGCTAATGCGACAGATTATTCAGGATACGGTAATCATGGTACTGTATCGGGTACAATATATTATAATAATGGTGTAAAAAATAAAGCCTCTAATATGTCGGGTACTAGTAATTATATAACCGTTTCTTCTAGCGGTTCGGCTTTAGGTGAAACATTTTGTAATAATGGGTGTTCTATTTGTGCATGGATAAAGCCCGAAAAAGGAAATACCGGCGATGTAATGTATATGCAGAGATTCGGTATAGATACAAAAAGGTGTTTTGGATGGGAAAGATATACGGACGGAACATTTTATAGTTATTTTAATGGTTTATGTTCGGATTCGGGAAGTAATCAAAGTTCGACATCGATAACAAAATTTAATGTTAGTGTTTGGAATCATATATGTACCGTTTTTAATGGTAGCACTACTTTAGACGGTACACAAATATTATATTTAAATGGTACTTATAAAAGTAAAGCAGGCACATTAAGGATTTTATCGCCGTGGACTAATGACCAAGCATTTCAAATAAGTAATTCGGTAACATTAGCGTTAAATGCTAATCATTTAATGGATGAATTTACGGTATATAATTATTCTCTTACCGATTCTGAAGTTAAAGATTTATACGAATCCAGTATTATGGATTTTAATTGGAGTATAGCTAATGCTAGTATTTTATCTTCAGGCAATCAAGTAAACGGAATTTTAGGTAGAGGAGATTCTTCAAATTGGAATATTACGGTATATAATGGTACTACGGCAAACATTTTAAGGTATTGGAATAGTACGGAATTTAATATAACTGATGAATGGAATATGTTATTATTAAATGAAACTCATTCGCAAATAATCAGATTAGTAAATAATACTAATGAAACAATAAAAATTTCTGGATGTTCGGGTAATGGGCTTATTACATGCGTAAATCAAGAATTAATTTATTATATAGAATCTAGCAGTTCAAGTTCTAGCAGTTCAATTTCTAGCAGTTCGAGTTCTAGCAGTTCAATTTCTAGCAGTTCAAGTTCTAGCAGTTCAAGTTCTAGCAGTTCAAGTTCTAGCAGTTCAAGTTCTAGCAGTTCAAGTTCTAGCGGTTCGAGTTCTAGCAGTTCAAGTTCTATTAATAATTTTATTGATAATCAAGAAAATATAAACTATCAATCTTTAAATTATGGTGATTACGTTAAACAATATGTCGTTAATTCTGAAATTAATTCCGGTATTGTAACATATAATCCGTGTTTAAATTGTCAATGTTATATTACGGTTTTAAATAATGAAAATAAAATAATAATAGAAAATAAAAATATGACTAATTTAGGATATGGTAGTTATGGTTATATAGCTACGCCTGAAGAATTTAATTTAATGACTAACTATCATGCCGTTTTTAATTGTACTTCTAATACTGGAATAAACGGTATTTTACAATCTACCATAAAGGTAAATGAAAATGTCGAAGGTTTTGTTAGTAATTCAGAATTTTGTGATACTTTAGATTTTGGATGTGCATTAAGAAATTTCCAAAATACGTTTTTGATAGCTTTAAGGGTACAATTTCCTTTAATATTTGCTTTAGTCGATACAATAACGAATATTTTTAATTCTATATATCCTATAATTTCACCATTGTTTACGGTAATCGGATGGCTTTTTGACTTCTTGATATGGTATATCAATCAGCTAATATTATTTTATACTAATCCAATAGGATACTGGGAGGATGTAATTATACCATTTTTTATAAATGTGTTCTTATCTATTTTTATGTTCTTTGTATTATTAATATGTTTCTTGGAAGTTTTATTTATAGGTATAGCTATAATGATTCCGTCAAAATATAATAATATATTTGGTTTTATTTTAAATTGGGTAAATGTCCATTATCAATTTTTAATGATAATTTATTTTATGTTCTACTCAATATTTTTCTTATTTAAATTAGTATTTGATATTGTTTCAAAAAGTTTCCATTATCTTAGACAAGCAATACCATTTATATAAAATGAGTAAAAAAAGGTTTATTTATTGGTTCGATGATAAGAATAATATTGTAAATCTAATATTTAAAAATTGGAAAACTAAAAGGTGTTAAAAATGGATGCAATAGGACGAGTAACAAAAAATAAAAAATTGGCCGTTAAAAGTATAATGCGAAAAGAAGTATATGATTTATGGAAAGAAAAAGGTTATTCAAAATATTTTTTAGATGGGTATTTGACCGACCGCGAAATAAAAATATTAAAAAGGGTGAAATAAAAAATGGAATGGGTAAAAAATATTTTTAGGAAAAAGAAACAAGATAAATTAACCCTTGTCAATTCGGAAGGGCAGATTATCGGATATGCGAAACCGGAATTATTTAAAGGAGAAGTTAAAAAGATTCCGAAAAAAGAATATAATTTAAGAGGATGAAAAAATGACAGATGCTATTAAACGTGCGATTAAAAATCGTAAGGACGAATATATAGGTTTTTATGAATCCTATATACCCGATTATACTTTAGAAGATATTGATATGAAAGAATATTATGATAGAAGTAAAAGTAAATTTAAAAAGAAGGTGAAATAAAAAATGGATGCTTTAACTAGAGTTAAACGTAAAACAATTATCGATTATTTAGATAAATCTAATATTGATGATTTAGATGAAATGAGATGGATTATAAATAATTATAATGGAAAAGAAAAAAGAGATAGGTTTGATTTAATGTTAAAATGGCGTGAACATCACGGTAAAATATGATATAAATAATTTTACATTAAAATGACGCTTTTCACTATCATAGGAAATATGCGGTCAGGTAAAACCATGTTTGCGACATGGTTAATGCATTATTATTATGATTTAGGTTATACGCTTTATGCAAATTATAACCTATACAATATTCCATATATCCCTATTGATAGTATAGAAGATTTCGAAAACGTAGAAACACCATTTAATATTTATAGTGTAGACGAGGGCTGGTTAGCTGGTTTGGATAGTCGGCGTTCTCAGTCTTTTATCAATGTCGCATTATCCGGTATTGTTTTACAATCCGGTAAAATGGGAACCGGAAAATATCGTAAAAATAATATTATAATGACCGGACAAGATTTCGGTCAATTTGATTTAAGAATGAGAAATGTAACCGATATTATCGTAAAGCCTACTATTATCGCCCGTGATGAAAACGAGAAACCTTTAGCGATGATAATAGATTATATACATTATCAAGAAGATAGACCAAAAAGAAAAAAATTGCCTATTCCATTACAATTTAATTTCGAGCATGGTTTTATTGATATACCCGAAAGTTATGATACTTATCAAAGAATTGAAAGTATGGAAAACGATATTAATCCTCAGTCTGAAATAGTACAAAAATATATGGATTTCGAAGGTACTAAAACGGATTTAACAACAGTATTGCATGAGATAGAAAAATATCCAATAACTTCGGCTAAATCTATCACGAATTTAATTTTTATGGTAAAAAAAGGAATACTTACCGCCTCGACAAGTTAAATATTTATGTTTATAAATACATTATTTAATATGGTACTCCCTTGATATAACCCTATCCTCTACCATGAACCCCAAAGAAGAAAAAATTGATGAACCGTCATATTCTATTTACGATGATACATTAGATTATGATGCTCCTAATTATTCATCTACTAATATTAATTATAAAGATTCTATTTCTAATTTAAAAGATTCTGATATTTTTATTTCTTATCATCCAAGCAGTAAATTAAATGATTATAATATTTTAGAAGATTATAATAATCATTTTCAATCTCATTTAACGCACTGGATAACTATTGAAACTGATAAAGGCGATAAATTTAATTTATGTTATAAAAAGGATGAAACAAAAAAAGAATTAATAAATTTTTTAATGTTTAAATATGATTTCAAAAATTTTAATATTATAACTACTAAGAGAAAAAAATTTTATGATTGGATATGAAATTAAAAGACCATATTCTCGGTGATGAAAATAAAAAAATTATACCCGAAGATTTTATATTTTTTGATACGGAAACGTCTACTAAAATAATCGATAAAGAACAACATTTAACTTTAAAGGTTGGTTGGGCATATTATTGGAAACGTGGAAATGAACCCATTAAAAAAGAATTTAAAAAAATTTCAGAATTTTGGGATTTTATTTTATCTATTAAATCAGATGATTTATGGATTTATGCTCATAATATAGATTTTGATTTTAAAATAGTAGACGGTTTTAGAGAATTGATTTTAAGAAGAAAATTTGACGTAGATAAAGTTTATTTGGAAGGAAAAATTTTTATGCTTACTTTTAAAAATGGTGAACAAAAACTAAGATTTTATGATACCTTTAATTATGTACCTATGTCATTGGAAAAAATAGGTAAAGCAATAGGATATAAAAAATTATATGTAGATTTTGATAAAGTCGATGATAAAACATTATCTGAATATTGTAAAAACGATGTCGAAATAATTTATCAATTTATTAAAAGTATTATATATTTTTTAGAAGAAAACGATTTAGGTAGTTTAAAACCTACTTCAGCCTCTTTATCTATGTCGGCTTTTAAATATAAATTTTATGATAAAGTAAAATATCCTATTTTTATCCATGCTAACCAAGGCGTTATAAATTTAGAAAGAAAAAGTTATAAAGGCGGTATTACCGATTGCCTGAAAGTCGGTAAATTTAAAAATAATTTAATAAAATTAGATATAAATTCCATGTACCCTTATATTATGAAAAAATTTGAATCGCCCGTTAAATTAATACCTTCGGCGATAAATATAGAAATAAATAATATTCCATATTTTAATAAAAAATATTATTTAATAGCTGATATGACTATAAAATTACCTAAAGATAAAGCCTATATTTTAACAAAATTTAAAACTTTAGACATTGTTAAATCTGGATTTTTATATGGGGAATTTAGAGAATCTTTATGCTCCCCGGAAATAGATTACGTTTTAAAAAATGGACAAATATTAAAAATACATAAGATAGCGATTTATGAAAAAAGAAATATCTTTAATGATTATGTTGATTTCTTTTATAATAAAAGATTAGAATATAAAAAACAAGGAAATGAAACATATGTTTTATTATGTAAATTATTTATGAATTCACTTTATGGTAAATTTGCCCAACGGTCATCTAAATATACTTTAATATCTGAAAATGAAAAAATAGATTTACAAAAATATAAGATATTAAGGGGTGATGAAAAAGATTATATAGAAGAAATTACTATTTTACATATGGGAAAGAAAATTTTTAAAATGGAAAATACTAATAAAAATTCTTTCGATTCTTTCGTCGCGATTTCTTCTTTTATAACTTCTTATGCTCGTATGTTTCTGGTTGAATTAATCGAAAAGGTAGAACGTAAAAATGTTTATTATATAGATACTGATTGCCTTATAATAAATAAAGAATCATTACCGAAAATTAAAGAATATCTCGATGATTTAGAATTAGGAAAATTAAAAAATGAGGGCGAAAGTAATTACGGAATTTTTTATAAACCTAAATATTATGAATTTAATCGTGAGAAAAAATGTAAGGGTGTAAAAAAAGTACATAAAACAATTTTCGAGGATGATGAAGCGTGGTTTGTGGAATATGACAATTTTGAAAGATTTAAAACTGCAATAACAAAAGATTCGCTACATTATCAAAAAATATCCAAAATACAAAAACGCATAAGCAAACATTACGATAAAGGAAAAATCGCATTAAACGGAGATATAATTCCTTTCAATGCGGACGAAGTAATCCAATGAATTTATAAATATAAATATTTTATCATTTATAAAGGCATACTTCCCTATACTAAACATGACAAACCTAACCGATGTAAAAGGACTGAAACCGTTAAAGAAGAAAAAGAAACCGCAAAAATACGACAACCTAGTTAATGAAATTAGGACACAAACGGGCGTACCGATGAACTACGCCCTTCTAAGTCGTATAGCCGTAGATGCGTACGTTAAAAAGTACGAAAAGCCGAAAGGCGGTTATGACCTTTTAGGCATGACCGGAGCCTATGCCGATATTGCTAAAGAAAAGCAAAAGGAGAGAGAAACAAAAAATCTGGAAATAAGGCTCGAAAAGCTGAAGGAAAAACAAAAAAGGCTGGAAGCATTACTAAAGAAATAAGGAGCTTTAGGGCATTGAGCTTATCAATGCCCAAATATTATTTTTTCCATATAGGGTTTTAGTCGGACGGCATTAATGATGTCTATAAAAACCGGCTAATATTCGTGGATAAAAAATGTGCAATAAAATTTTTAAAGATTTCTCAGATAATGAATGTGTAATATGTTTTTATCGTGAGTTATGCAAAAAGAAATAATATACGAGGATTTATTTTTACGGTGCATTAACTGTATTCATGCTGAAGTTTTTAATTATCCTATTACGGAAAGAGCCTCAGCATTAAAATTTCGTGATAAAAATAAAGTAGTTTATAGGCGTATTATAAAATGCAAATTTGTTAATTGTCATTTCTCACCTAAAGAGATTTTGACGGAGAAAAAAGAAAAATGAAAAACGAACAACAAAAACTTAAAGAGATAGACGTAGAACTAGGAGAAATAGAACTTCCCCAAATAGACGTAAAACCGTATGTCGGACGAAGGGTTAAAATCGACAATGTAAAAACCCTTGAGGGAAGTAGATTCGGAAATATCATCCTCCGAATTCAAACCGAAATAGTGGAAACCGTAGAAGGCGGTAAACGTCCGATAGAGATACGAGGCTCCCGAATATTCGGAATACACGAGGACGCAAACGGAAATATGGGCTGGAGTCCGCAAACCAAATTAGGACAATTCCTTAAGAGGATGAAGGCGAAAAAACCCGATGACCTGATAGGGCAAGAAGTAACGCTTCAGGTGCAACCGTCCACCAGCGGAGGAGCCGATTTCCTCACCTTTATTTGATTTTTAAGGGAGTAATCGTATAGTATTTGGGGAGATGGATGCGGTTTTCGGTTATCCGCATGGGAGCATAAAACCGAATTAATATTTTTAAAAATGCAAATTGACGAATTAGAAAATAAAAAAATAGTGAAAAGTGTTCTCAGGGCTTTAGATGCTTATTCAAAAATACTTAAACCATGCGATGATAAAGAAAATTGCGAAAAGATTTTTAATATTATTATTCAAAAAATGAATTTTGAAAATGAAGATAAAGAATGGAAATTTATAAGAGAAATTTTTTATAATGAAAATTGTTGATGGAAATATTAATTATGTTGGAAGATTCTTATTCTCTATATGCTTAATTTTACTATCCATATTTTTTATATTTTGTATTTTTTTAACTTATTTAAAATATAATGTAGAATTTATTATGCCTTAAAATGAATCTAAAAAAATATATTCCCCGGATTGATAATAGTTTAACAAATATAAAAAATTCAACATTTAAAACTTTTACCGAATTTCGAAAAACTAGAAAATACGAGCATTCTTTAGAATGCGATGTTATACTAATTTATCCTAATTCTTTAGCTGAAAAATATAAAGGACTTACGGACGAATCAAATTCGCTTTTAGTTATACCGCTATTATTACGGGTATATCAAAATTTACACCCCGTTTTTATAGAAGGTGTTAAAACTTTTTTCGTTTCATCGCAATATCATGCGACAATAGATATCGAAAAAGTTTTAAGTTTCTCTCATGCTATTAACGAAAATTTTAAGGTAGATATTAAATTAACTGAAAAACTTAGAAGGTTTTTAAAATTAAAATGGGAATATAATAATGATGTTATTTCGATTGAATTAAAAAATGTTAATTCTACTATTGACTTTTCATTATTTAATAATAATTTTTCTTCAGATTTTTCTGGACAAGCATATAAAATAATACAAACTAAATCTTTAGCTTTTTTAGAAGAAACAAGTAAAAGAGTTTTTATTTTATCATGTGTTGTTACCGGATTAATAGGAATATGCATAGGAGCTTTTTTTATGGCGATTGCTTCAATATTGATATTTTTAGTATTGAAATGAAAGATTCGGAAACTAAGAAACCCATAATAAAAATCAAGCCCGTAGAACCATCCTCAAATAAAGGTTTAAGTAAAGCCGATTTATTTGAGGCAATAGAAAAGGTAGGCGATGCACGAGAAAAAGTTTTATCGGGCATGGTAAATAAATTATTTGATGATGAATCACTTTTAAAGATTGCTAGATTAGATAATGAATTAACGAATTATATTATAAAACATTTAATTATTGATAATTTCTTTTTAGAATATTGGACTAAAATTAGTATTGAGAAAAAAATTATTAAAAGTAATATTTATCCTTATTATAGTTTTGAATATACGGAAAAATTCGAAAGATTACCGAAACATATAGAAAAATCTTATAGAAGATTGATTAATGAATTATTGGAAGTTACTATCTCTTATCAAGGACAAGGAAGAAAAGAAATTATGGAGATAATTAAATCGATGGAAGCTCGATTAATAGAAGATAAAATAAATGAAAATAGAGGGATAGTAAGTAAAATATTATCTTAAAATGAAATTTAACAAAACAGATATAAAAATTTTGGAAAGGATAGGAAAAGAATTAACATATTTTTTAATGGGTTTTTTAGTTAATATTATATATTATTTAACGGGTATAATAACTGGATTTTTATTGTTTTTATATATGGTAAAAATACTTTTTGGAGAATGAAAATTAAAAAAGGTATTGCTGAATGGTACGGTATTTATTTAGAAACTTTTTTAGGTAAAATACCTATTTTTGGATGGATTTATTTTAATAAAAATTTTACAAATTCATATAAATCGGATTACGAAAAATTTTTAAAATGAAAAAAATTCTTGATATTTTTAATGACGAAGTAGAATTTATTATTTTTTTACTTTTAATATTGTATATTATAATTTTATCCTCCGCTTCATTTGTTGATTCATATACGCTTAATTATGCTAAAATAAAATATTCACCTTATAATTATTCTATTACTAGTACGACAAGTACGACAATACCAATACAAATAATTATAAATTCAGAAATAATTAAAAAAATAAAAGATTGTAATGCAGTATCTAAAAGTGTAGCTTATCAGGCTGGTTATGATGATGCATGCGATTATATAAGAAATATTTTAGGAATACAAAATTCTAAATTTGCCTCAAGACCGAAATTAATTCAAGATACAATATTATATTATAAAATTCCTATTTACAAAAATTATATAGAATTTAATACGACAATTAATAAGGTAGAATATAGAGATAAAAATAATGAATTACAAAATCCTTATAGAATATTTAGAAATAATTTAACTTATGTTAATATAACTTCTATTAGGGTGTATATGTGAAAACTAAAATATGTCCTTTATTTTGTGAATGTAAATTATACCATATGTCCTCTAATATGTGTAATAATAATTTTAAAAAATGTATTGAATACGGAATACAAAATTCTAAAATAAAATTTGATTTATGAAAACTAAAATATGTCCTTTATTTTCTGAATGTGAATTATACCATATGTCGTCAAATATGTGTAATAATAATTTTAAAAAATGTATTGAATATTTAAAACACCGTTATATAACAAGAAACGAGGAGGGATAAAATGGATGATTATGAAGAATTAGAAAATATTTTAAGAAAACAAAAACAAACAATTTTAATTATTTTTTTAGGAATGTACACAATAATTATTTTAAGTGTTGGATTTCTTTTAGGACAAACATTAAGTACTATTATTTATGAAAATATTTTAAATACACAAAAAATAATGGTCGAAAAAAATATATCTTCAGATAGAATATGCCTTATTGATAATAAAAGTTATATGTTAGGATATTGCCCTGAGTTATGTGATGCATACGAATACGATAAGCAATTATTAGCT